>JMBX01000044.1_pt1 | contig 30467 bp, 55 predicted proteins | sample 616521 | NCBI WGS metagenome assembly JMBX01 (sample SAMN02727906, study PRJNA239997) | anaerobic digester metagenome | biome: anaerobic digester; isolation source: mesophilic anaerobic digester inoculated with municipal waste water sludge... | place: Germany: Bielefeld University, CeBiTec ...
TAATAGGTACTGCAACAGAGGATTTTGTGCCAGAGTCTGAAATCAAAGACATACCAGAGGCTCAGCTTAGGGATACTGCAGTAATAGACTTAATTAATAATGTACAATTAGAGGCTACAGGGGGGGCTGATATTGCAGCAGCAGCCTTATTCCAATCTAAATCTAATTTAAGGGCAGGGGGGGATATTACTTATGCTAGTATATTCGATATTTATAAATATCCCAATACTCTAGTAGGTATAGAAGTAAGCGGTAAAGAGCTAAAAGATTATATGGAATGGTCAGCTAAATACTATAATACTTTCAAACCAGGAGATGTAAATATTAGCTTTAATCCTAATATTAGAGGATATAATTATGATATGTTCCAGGGAGTAGAGTACAAAGTAGATGTATCAAAGCCTGAAGGGGGGGAAAGAATTGTAGATTTAAAATATAAGGGAGAAGCTATAAAGGATGAAGATACTTTTAAATTAGCAATTAACAATTATAGATATGGTGGGCTTAAAAATATGGGAATTATTAGTGGAGAACCATATTTTGAATCAGATCCTAAATCCTTAAGATCCTATATTGCTGATTATATTAGAGAAAAGGGAGAAATTTCACCTGAATTTGATAATAATTGGGAAGTAATTGGAGCGAATTTAGATCATCCATTAAGAGATTATGTAGTAGAAGAAATTAATAAAGGAAATATAATTATTCCATCCTCTGAAGATGGTAGAAGCTACAATGCAAAGCAGTAAATATTTATGAATTAATAGAAGAAGGCTTAATTCCGGAGGAACTATCATCTAAACCAGTAGCACCAGTACCAGAAAAGCCAGAGCCAAAATTAGAACAAACAAAATATATAGTAAAACCAGGAGATGTACTATGGAAAATAGCAGAGAAATTCAATACAACCTGGGAAGAATTAGCTGAGTTTAATAAGCTAAAAAAATCCTCATTTAATCAGAATTGATCAGATAATATATATTCCTTAAAATATTAAAATATTGGTGTCAGACCTGGAGTTATGGAGTTATTGAAAGGCCCCCCCATAGGTAGAAATACTTATGGGGGGGCCTTATTATTTCCACCTTTTACCACAAAAAAAAGAGACTAAATTCTCATATATTCATTTGAAATTTAAAGGGTATTAATGATACAATAGTAGTAATAGAATATATGGGAGGGATATTATGTTTAAGAACAGTAAGTTTAAAAAAATCTTTAGCAATTACATTATTAATACTAATGTTTAGCACCGTGGTCTTCGCTGCAAATGGTATTTATGATAAAAAAAACTTACGGCTACTCATGGTAGGATTAAATTTATGGTAGATGGCAAGGATGTTACGAAACAGGTGGAAGATAAATATAAAACACCTGCTTTTGTGGTAAAGGAATACGACGAACGTGCCTATGTTCCACTAAGAGCTATTGCTGATTTAATGGGTGTTAAGGTGGATTATGATAATAATACCCATACAGCTGAGATAATTGATGTTAAGTCTGAGAAATATGAAAAGGAATTGGCAGAAAAAGATAATGAAATTAAGAAACTCAAAGAGGAAATAGAAAAGTTAAAGAAAAAGGAAACAGAGAAGGTAGTAGAAGAAACTGATCTAAAAGCCGTAGAGAAAAATTAAATGGCTGGTATGGTACTTATAAAGATGTGGATTTTGACATAAAATTAAAAGAAAGCAAAAGTAGAATAGATGTAGATATAATAATGGATTTAAGAGATGGAAGACAAGAATCCTATTGGAATAGAATGACCCATAGCGAAAGAAAAGAAATGATAGAAGATATAGCAGATACCATAGCCAAAGAATTTCCCAATGTAGATATTTATGGTTCTGTATATGATAATTATTATAGAGGAAATGTTATGAGTTTTAATAAGAAAAAGGTAAGAGCACGAGTATTTCCTATGATAGTAGGGGATATGATGATAGATATGGCTATGGATATGGGTATGTAGAGGATGAGATAAACTATATATTACGTCGAGAAATTGGAGATGCCTATGTTCATAATATAGATGATAGGGGGTTATATTATTTATTTAGATATTAGTTTTTCTAGAAATGGCAAAGAAGAGTGGCGAAAATTAGAAAATGATGAAAAGGAAGAAGTTATAAATGAAATAGCTGACGAAGTAGATTATTATTATAATTACTATTACGATGATTATCGTTATGATAATTATTATAGAGACATAGTAATTACCATAGATGGAGAAACATATTCTAGAAGTTTTCGATATTAGTTATTAATACCATGCACCACCCGACATTTGTCGAAAATTGCAAACAACCACCTTACAGGTAGCTACATACCTAGCTGTAAGGTGGTTTTGAATATTATATTAAAGAGGGATTATTTATGAGAACTATTCCATTTGAGGTATCAGAATATGAAGAAGCCTATGTGGGAGGGGGGGCAAATGGATTAAGTATTGTAAGAGGGAAAGATAAACTAACTATAACAGTCAAGCAAAATTTCCCTACCTCAGGCTACACCATGAATGTAAGGGAAATAACTGAGAAAGACGGGATTCTAACAGTCCACTTAGACCTTATCTATCCCAAGCCTGATGCCATAGTCCTTCAGGTAATTGCCTATGGAAAGCAGATTGTTAAAATAAATAATAAAGATTTAGGAGGATTTCCTCAATTTTATAAATTAGCCATATATATCCCGTAAATATTTGTAATATTGGTGCCGGAGTTATTATGGAATAATTTAGTTTATATATACCTGCATGGGGTATATATAAACTAATCATATTTTGGAGGGATTGCCATGAATATTATTATTAGTGATGAGGCAAAAGAACAACTTTTTATGATGGGCGGCAAAAATATTATGACTATATATTCGGAACCTGTAACTAGCTGCTGAAGCCCTCGGCCAGAAATATTTGTAAGGCTTAAGGAGCCGGAGGTTCCAGAAAAATATAATCTACACGAAGTAGATGGTATAAAAGTATATTTATACAAAGAGGCGATCTTAACAGGGGATACCATAGAAATAGAACCAGCAAAATATAGCTCTGATCTCCCCTATAAGGAATTTGCTGTTCATGGATTAAGGCTAGATGTAGAATAAAATATTTACTTCTTTCTGGCCTGTACATTCTTTTTAAATTCTAGCACCATATCTAAATCCTTAGGACTTGTTTCCATAAGGCTATATTTGTTTTTCACAAATATATCTGTAATCTCCTTTATTCCTACATCGCCAAATATGGAGAATCTGTAGGCTATTCTGCTGGCGTATTCGTAGTGGGTTTCTCCAGGGTCCATAGGGTAGCCTAGGTTTTTTTTATTAGTTTTAGGATTTCGTTGTATTCGTAGACTAGTCTTTCTTTATTGGGGGGGAGTTTTTCGACTCTTCTTTTAAGGATTTTTGCCTTGGCCAAATTAAACATAAATCTTATAAATAGGCCAAATAGTATTCCTCCTAGGAATATTACAAAAAAACCTTCTATTGTTCTCAGTTTCTGTTTCTTCTACTGCCATATCTTCATCCAGAGGCTCCCTATTAATTTCCTCATCTATTTTAGTTCTTTCGACTTCTCTTAATTCATCTATATTATCCACATTTACTAATTCCATATCCTCTTCATAGGATTCTCCAGTGTTTTTAGGTCTTTCTATAATCCTTGGAACTGCTGCGTAGGCAGGGGGTGGGTTCGAATCTTACCCAGCCTACTGGTTCTATAAAGGCTTCGACCCAGGCATGGCCATGTTTTTGTTTTACCACATATTTGTTTTCCTCCACCAAATCTCGGGCTACATAGCCTTCTACATATCTAGAGGGAATTCCCTGAAGCCTTAGCATTATTGCCATTGTAGTGGCATAATAGGTGCAATAGCCTTCCTTAGCTTCAAATAAAAAAATAATCTATAAATTCCCTATTTCTGGGGGGGACTTCCACATCTATGCTGTATTTAAAATTGCTTCGCAGGTAATTTTCTATGGCTATGGCTTTTTCATAATCTGTTTTATGGTCTTTTACAATTTTATCTGTCAATTCTCTAGTTTCTTTGGTGATTTTAAGTTTTGGAATTTGCAAATATTTATCCTGATCTTTTAAATCTTCTTTGCTTTTATTGATGCCTATTTCCATTAGATTTTCATAAGGCAGTGGTTTCAAAATATCTATGGAATAGGTTTCCCTTCCATAGATTCCTTCTGGAAAAATTAATTGAAAATCTTCCCCCCCTAGTTTTATTTCATAATTCCCATCTAAATAGATTTTATTTGGGCTATAAGGGCTAAAAAGGGTTGTGGAGGAAAGGGAGATGATTTATTATACTTAGGGTTTTAAACTTCATAATATTTTCCTCATTTGGTATTTTATCAATGCTTTGTCCACTTAAAATAGTTTCCATATCTCCATCTTGGTTTTTCCAATTATTCCCCCCCGTATAATTATGTCTAATATTTCCCCCCCTAAGATAGAAGGGGCCTTCTCCATAAACTGTCATTATTTTTTTATCGCTAATTCTAACAGGACCTCCTAATCGGGAACTTTGCCTTTGGTAGCCAGTTTTGGTAAATTCAAATTCTTCTGCTCCACCAGATTTTCTAGCATGGTCTTCTGAAGAACGAAGATCCTCCATGGCAGGGAATAGGCTATAGGCTTGTCTGTTAGCCAAGGCCAGTATATGTTTTTTTTGACTTTTAGGAATGGCTAGGGCTAGAATTATAATTAAGAAGCTGTAAATAATGGCAGTTTTCATCCAGGGTTTATAGACTCCATCATATCCTAAATGGGAATACCTATCTAAGCCTAATAATATTAAGTATAATAGGAGAAATAATGCCAGTAGAAAATAGGCTATATTAAAATACACATACCAATAATATAAAAAGCTGCCCATATAAATTGGAATTAAAAATGGTATTTTCTTATTTTTAAATAGAATATAGCCAGTGTAAAGGGAAATTAGAACTACTAAAATTCCCCCAAAACCAGGGAGTGTTCTCAGGAATTAAATTCTCTTTTCCCACAATATAATGGAGTACATTTCTAAAGAAATCATACAGTATTTTCAAAAATTTCTCTATAAATGGGAAGTAATGATTTATTATAATTACCACTACTGAAGCTGCAAACATTATAATATAGAGAAATAGAGGATTAAACAAAAAGAATTTTACCCCCCAAATGCTAATATAATCACCAATCCCAATTGCCTAAAAAAACTCCAAATCTAAATCCATGGCTATGCCTAGCATATATAGAAGGGAAAATACTAGCATAATATATATGATGTTTAAAAAAAGTTTTTTTTGATTTTTTATTCATATTAATCCCCCCCTATAGTTTTTTTATATTATTTAAAAGTATTAAAAGGTATTTAGTTTGTCATTCTGAGCTGAAGGCGAAGAATCTCTAATTAGCAGAAAAACAGGATTCTTTACTACATCTATTTATTCAATGGGTGTGCAGAGCCTTTGTTCAGGATGACAATATTGCCTTTTCGAGTGTTTGTATATTATTTTCATAATCTAATATATAAAGAGGAATGCCTTCCTCTTTTAATCCCATATTAACATTTAAATCCAAATAGCCTAAATTGTCCTTACTATCTAAAGTCACTAAAAGCAATGGTTTTAAACCTTTGCTTTCTAAATATATTCCCAAGGCTCCCATATTTTTATCTAAATTTGGAGTGATAATTATAATATTCATATCTTTTCTAGATAGTTGATATTTCCCAAAAGAAAATCCCTAAAATCAATTTCTCCATTGGCTTTAAAATAGGCTAAAAATTCTAGAAGATTTTTTTTAAATCAGAAGGGGTTTGGCCTTCTAATTGGACTATTTCTCTATTATTTTGGGTGTAAAAACTCACTGGAATATTTTCTATTATATAGTAGTTTGCAATACTTAAGGCTATGTCTACGATTTATCTTCTAGGCTTCGATCAGTATCTCCTACAAAATGTCCTTTAAAATTATCTACAAAAATGGCAACTTTGGCATCTCCACGTTTTCATATTCCTTAATAATTAGATCATCTAATTTAGCAGAAAGTTTCCAGTGTATGGATTTGATGCTGTCTCCTTCTCTAAAGTCTCTTAAATTGTCTATCCTACTTTTATCTTGAAATAGCATATCTTCAATGGGCAATTCTCCCATTTGTTCTACGGAATTTATGGGAAAGTGGGAGATCTTAAGGGCTTCTGGATATACCAGTAATGAAGCTTTAGAGGAATAGCTCTTCCTTAGGGAGAATATTCCAAATACATCAGAAATAATTACTTCCACTGTTCCCATTTCATAATATCCCCCCCGCCGATTTAGAATTATATTTTCTCTATATATGTGTAATTCTTGAGGTTTTAGGCTTTTTATAATTTTTCTTCAGATGGCTTTTTGGTGATTTCTTCGGTTATATGGCTCTGAATTTCTAAATAGGGTATGTGAAAAAAAAGTATTATTGTCTATTTTGTAATCTATATTTATTTTATCTCCAGCATATAGGGCACCATCTGGCAATTTTATATCTATTTCTAATTTAGCCAATAGGATTAAAATATGGAGCAAAGGAACTAATAGAAATAGGCTATAGCTATATAGCAAAAATAGGGCATAGTTCCCCCCCTACTAATAGGGCGTATGTGAGTAATATTACAAATAATATTATGTGAAATTTCTTTTTCATTTGCATCACCTATATTACTGGAATAAATATGCTTTGCAATAGTTCTTCTAAAACGGCATTGGTGGTTTTTCTTTCGATTCTGGCTTCTGGAGACAGAATTATTCTATGATTTAAAACTGGAATTACCATTTCTTTAACATCGTCAGGAATTACATAATTTCTATTTTCCAAAAAGGCCTTGGCCTTTGCAGCTTTTAGTAAATCTATGGAGGCACGAGGACTGGCACCTAATTGTATATCCTTAGAATCCCGAGTTTTATTAGAAATATTTATAATGTATTTTATAATATCTTCGTGGACTGTGGTATTCTCCACTTTTTCTTGCATATTCAGAATATCTTCTCTATTGGCCACAGCCTTTAAATTACCAGGATTGATGTTTTGGTAATTCTTTAGGATTTCCCTTTCAAAGTTTTCATCTGGATAGCCTAGGGAAATTTTCATTAAGAATCGGTCTAATTGGGCTTCTGGCAGGGGAAAGGTGCCCTGATATTCTAAGGGATTTTGAGTCGCTAAAACTATAAAGGGTTCTTCCAATATATAGTCCTTATTATCTGTAGAAATTTCCCCCCCTTCTTCCATGGCTTGTAATAGGCTGGATTGAGTCTTAGGGGGGGATGTCCTATTGATTTCATCGGCTAGGAAAATATGATTAAATATAGGGCCTTTTTTTAAAGGAAAAATCCTCTGTGTTTTTATTATAAATATTAATTCCAATAATATCAGAAGGCATTAAATCGGGAGTGAATTGAACTCTTTTATAGGATAAATCCATACTTTGAGCCAAGGCCTTAGCCAAAGTAGTTTTCCTACACCAGGCACATCTTCTATTAGTATATGACCTTTGGATAAGGTGGCTATTAGGACTTTTTCTATAACTTCATCTTTGCCTTTGATTACCTTTTTTTATATTTTCTGTGATTTCCAATGCTTTAGTGTTCATGATGACCTCCTTGAGAGTATTTAGGGACTATAAATATATTATAGCATATTTTATTTAAAAATACTGTTAGACTGAGATCCTTCCCTTCCCTTGGGATGACAGGGTAGTAGCCCTTATCATTCTAAGGGAAGGATCCAATTGGCTCAAAGCTAAGATTGTGCTATAATTAATTAAGAAGAAAGGGGTGTTCATATGTTGCCAATTAAGGATACCGAACCTAGTGAGAAGTTTCCCATAGCTACTATTGCAATTATAGCTTTAAATATTATGGTTTTTATAAAGCAAATTACACTTCCCTATAATGAGGCCATGGAAATGGTGTATAATTATGCCTTTATTCCATCGCGTTTTCTGGAGGGGGGGATATTTCGGCCCTCATCCTATATTCCCTTATTTACTAGTATGTTTATGCATGGAGATTTTCTTCATATTTTAAGTAATATGTGGTCTCTATGGTTATTTGGGGGGGATAATGTGGAGGATAAAATGGGGGGGCCTTTAGATTTGTGTTATTTTATATTCTAACAGGTCTTATTGCAGGATTTGCCCATTTTATAGCAGGGCCTACATCTACTATACCTACGGTAGGTGCATCTGGGGGGGCCATAGCAGGAGTAATGGGAGCCTATTTCCTAATGTTTCCCCATTCTAAAATTGTTACATTGATTCCCTTTATTTTATTTTACAGAAGATTTTTAGTACCAGCACCAGTATTTTTATTAATTTGGTTTTTAGGACAAGTTCGTTCTGGAATTATGTCTGTAGGTTATGGTACTGTAGGTGGAGTAGCCTGGTGGGCACATATATTTGGATTTTTGTCTGGGTCATATTTCTGTAGGAGATTTGTAAAGAAGAGAAGGGAATGGGGGGGCAATAGGTTAGAGAATGGTTTTATTTTGATTTAAAATGGGTATTGATTATTAATGAAATGACAAGGAAGGAGTGAAATATATGTTTAAGGAATTTAAAGAGTTTGCCATTAAGGGTAGTGTAGTGGATTTGGCCATTGGTGTGGTTATAGGAGGAGCTTTTGGAAATATAGTTGCATCTCTAGTAAACGATATTATAATGCCAATTGTTGGCAAACTTATTGGTAATGTAGATTTTAGCAATTTGTTTATTAGTTTAGATGGAAATAAATATAATACGCTAAAACAAGCACAAGATGCAGGGGGGGCTGCCACATTAAATTATGGTCTATTTTTGAATACTATTATTGAATTTTTAATTATATCCTTTCAATATTTATAGTTATAAGACAAATTAATAAATTAAAAAAAAGAGGAAGAAGCAGCACCAGTAAGCACAAAAAAAATGCCCTTATTGTATCACCGAAATCCCCCCCATAGAAGCTAGTAGATGTCCTCATTGTACATCAGAATTAATAGAGGTTTTGGGACAGTAGGGACAACAGGGACGGTTCGCTTTGTCCCACTTTTCCATAACAAAAAAAGTGGCAAAGGAAAGATCTTTTGCCACCTTTTTATCTATTTATCTATTATATACAGGATATTCCCAACCGTCAGTTTCTGCTACATTTCCATTTAAATCTCTAATGACAATAGGATTATCATCTAGTCTAATTGAATATCCATTTCTAGAATCATAGTTTTTAATTGTAAGAATAATAGTGTCGCCTCTTGTGTCTAATTTAGTGGTGTATTGATTTTTACTTAATCTGTCATAATTAGAGTATACTATTATATCGTCTATAAATAAATCTGCATATTTATTATCTAGTTTTTCTGTAAATGGAATCTTTATAGTGCCATATCTGTCCATTTCAAATTCTTCAACACCAGGTTTTATTTTTGGGGGGGCTACCTTGTCAATTACATCTACAGTTTCTGCCTTAGCATAGGTTCCTAATATGGTTTCGATTCTATTTCCGCTTCTTACAGTTAATTTTCCACTGCTAGTTATTTCTTCCCTGTCTCTTAAATATATACGAATCATATTATCGCCCATAGCTTCCACATCATATATGCTTCTATCTGCTATACTAAAATCATCGTAACGAGCATAGTTAATTCCTTGATTATACTTCACTTCTATTAAATCAGGCTCTACTAAAACTGCTTCAATAATTTTAGCTTCTCCTTGATTTGTATCATCAAAACGTAGAGTTTGTGGGTCTATAGGAATTCCATTTATGGCTTTAATGGAAGAAATATCAATTTCTTTTAAGTTTCCATATCTCCCTATTTCTACAGTTTTGCCATTAATTTTGCTAGGTAATATAATTTTAAAGCTTTTATTATCTCTATCTACTGAGATAAACTCTGTATCCCTTGGCATATATTCCTTTTTACCATTTATAATTAGAATATAATTTTCTGGATCTTCTACAGTACGGGTGTCCATTTCCTTGCTAAAGGATATTACAATTTCTCTATCTTTGCCAGCATAGGCAGTAACAGCGGGTTTTCCATATCTTCTACATCAATTTTTTTTGTGTAATCATCCATTTTGTTTTTAAGGGATGTAGTGTCGTAAATATCTTTAATTTCTATGGTATTAGTGCCCTTTGGTAGGGGAGTATTTAATACTAATTTATATTCGCTTCCGCTGCCTTCAATGCTTCTAATATAAACTTGCTTATTATCCCTATCTTTTATAGTATAAGAATTTCTATTTTTCCATCTACATTTTTACTATAATAAATAGTAAGAGATTTACCATATTCTCCAATTTTAATATCTACTACTTCGGGTTTTTCCCTATCTATTTCTACTTTGACTCTTATTTCTTCATTTCGAAGCTTATTACCCCCCCAATAATCTGCAACACCGTCTACATATATATCTACTTCATAATTGGGCAAATAGTTTCTGGAGAAATCTAAGATTATTTCTTTTCCATGAACCTTTGCATTATCTGAATAAACTTTTCTAGAACCAGATGTAAAATAGAAATTGTTTCTATTTACACTACTAGGATCTATTTCTTTATCAAATTCTATTACTACCCTCTCAGTAGTAGCAGATGCATCTACTATTTTGGACTATAATTGTCTTTATAGATTTCAAATTCTATATTTGGTCTAATCCCTTAAATCTAGCATAGTCTTCTAGACCAGATACAGCTAATGTATAATAGCCTTCCTTCATACTAGTGTAAGGTGTAAGTGTGATTACATTGTCCTCCATTTCCACTTTGCCGGAATATCTCTTGTTATCAATTTTTAAATTAGAGGCATTGACTGAAACTACAGGTTCTGTTAAATATACTTTTAATATCTTATTTCCTAGTGCACGAATTTCTTTTACTTCAGGTGGATTATTGTCAAAGGCTTCAAATTCTTTATCCTTTATACTTATTTCTTCCCCCCCTAGTTGAGATTTTATTTTGTTAAGGGATATTTTATAATTCTTCCTATTTACCATAGTTTCATTTAGGCTAAGTATTACTATGGTATTATCTTCTTCTAGACGAATGGATTTAATTTTACCGGCATTGGTACTATAATTAGCTGAATTTAAAGCACTGGATTTTTCCACAGCAGTGGAGAATAATAATTTTATTTCTTTTAGATTATCAGCTGATTTCCATTAATTCAAAGGGTAGATTTTTGATATTAAAGCTTTTAGTTTGAGTATTCATATTTCCGCTAATAAATTTATACTCGTATTTGCCGGCTTTGAAATTTGGAATTTCAATGCTAAATTCTCCCTTGGAGTTTAGACTTAAATCGTATTCAGATTTGTCTAATTTAATATTATTTGGAGCTTTTAAGCTCAATTTTAAACTTTTAACATTGGTCTTACCTTCAAATTTTACAGTGTTTTTGTCAATGGTGATTTTTTTTCTTCTACATTAAATTCTTCTGGTAATTTAATACCTAAGTGTTCAGCTAAGGTTTTATTGCTATTTTCTTATTTTGATTAAGAGCATTTACTGTCATAGCTGCCATTAGGCCTCGACTTAATTTTTCCTTAGGTTTGGCATTTAAATTCTCCATAAGCTTATATTTTTCTGCTAATTGGGGGGGAATTTTGTCCCAATTTTTATCCTGTGCTTCTTCATTATATCCTAAGACTCTAAGAAGTACAGTTTGGAATTGTTGAACTATAACTTCTTCTTTAAAACCAAATCTACTAGGAGTCATTCCGTGAATAAGGTCTTTATTTACCGCCCAGGCTATATAAGGATTATAAAAGGAATCTGTAATATCTGTAAATTTATGTTTTCCCTTATAGCTTTTGCAATATTTTCTTCTTTATATAGTCTAGACATTAAAACAACCATATCTTGTCTTTTAAGATTTTGATTTAGCATTAGGTCTCCTGTTCCAGAGCCTTCTAATACCCCTTCATTTTTCAAAATTTGACCAGACTTTTGATACAGTTCTGTTTCCGACACAGCAAAGGCTGGTGCAAATGTGGAAAGTATTATGCTTAATGCTAGAATCAGTGATAATGATTTTTTTCATATTCTATTTCTCCTTTCTTTTTTTCTTTGTATTAATCTTATTATATAATAGATATGGCAAATAATGTGTTACATTATAATTACAAAGTTCTACCTGCTGATTTTGGACAATGTGGAATACATTATGAATAAGGTATTAATACACCAGTGAGTTCATGCGTTGATGTGTTAATAATATAATATTTACCAAAAATTAAGACATTTATGATATAATATATGTGGCTACAAATCCCAAATTATAAGGAGGCCTTAAAATATGCGTTTAGAGATTTTCGATTTCATTGACAGTACAATGGATTTAATCGGAGAATATGAAGAGGTCATAAAAGAAGGGGGGAGCATGAATTAGAAGATTTTTTTGAAGAACTATTTTTACAAGAGGATGATGTATTAAACATTGTATCTAGAGTTAAATCTAAAAACAGTTTAAAGGAAAAAAATACTAAGGCAGGATTTTTATTTAAAATATAAATCTCCAGAAAATTTAGTAGAGAACTTATCCGATTTAATCGGCGTTAGAATCGAATGTAGATTTATTGAAGATGAAAAGGATGTTTATGAAAGAGTATTAGAAATATTTAATATACATGAAGGAAAAGGCTACTATTATAACGAAGAAAAGCCAAATATATTACTAAAATTAGATGATGAACAGCCTCAGACCCAGAAAAATGGCTTTGGAATTTATAAAATTGATGGCATATATAAAAATGGGGAGGAAAGTGTTAATTTCGAATTGCAAATCCAATCCCTGGTAAATGTATTCTGGGGGGAGGTAGAACATAAGGTATTATATAAGAATTATAAATACTTACTTACAGAGGATTTGTTTAAGGATGTAATGCACTCCTTAAGGGAAAATCTATCTATGATAGATAGGCAATTAATGATACTTTACAATCATTTAAGGGATATGGATGAATCCAATCAGGATAAAAGACGGGAACAAATGGAATCCCTTCTCTCTAAAATAGTCTATGAAATCTATTCAGAAAAGACTAGAGAGGAATTTGGTTTTGTAGTAGATTATAGAAAACCTGTGATGTAATAGTATCCTATGTACTAAAACGAAATGGATGTGTTGATTTAGATGATTATGATAAGGCTTTTTTTAGATGTACTAGAAAGAGTATATCAAATAGAAGAAGACGAAATCCATTTTGACAATTATATTGAATTTGAAAGGGATATAGAATACGAAGATGAATTTTGCAAAACCATAGGAGAAGCTATTTTAGAAATTATAAACAAGGATTTTAAATGGAATCTATTTTTTTTAAAATAATATTCCAAATAGAGCCAGGTAGCAATGAGGATAATTTCAAAGGCGTAGTTGTATTTTTAAGGAATAGATTTTTAGGGAATTTGCAAAATCACGAAGGCTTAAAATCCAAATTATCCCCCCCAAATGAAAGGGAAGAGGTCTATGACTACATAATGGACTTAATTGCTCAGTCCTTTGTGGAAAATAGAGAAATAGAATTTATAAACGATGATAATATAAAATGTGTAAATAAGAAGATAAATATAGTATTAAATAAAATCAATTCTTATGAAATGTGGCATGAAAATATCAATTATTTTACAGATGAATTGAAGATGCAGTTGAGAATTTAATAAAGAGGGCGGGCTGAGGTTACTGATAAAGTTGAAGTTGTCATTCTGAACTAAAGGTGAAGAATCTCTAAAGAGTATTAAATCGAGATCCTTCGCTATGCTCAGGATGACAATTTGTTTTTTTTGTGTATATTTTACATATTCTCCACCATAGTTTAGAATATATAATAGAACTACGAGGTGATGAATATGGATAAATTTGTGTTAAAGGGGGGGATATAATTTTTACTCCCAATAAGGATAATTTTGAAACCCATGAGGATTCTTATTTGGTAGTAGAAAAGGGAAAAGTCCTTGGAATATATAGTGAACTGGAAGAAAAATATATAGATTATCCTTTGAAGGATTATACTGGGAAAATGATAATTCCGGGTTTTGTAGATTTACATTTGCATGGACCCCCCAATATCCTAATATAGGCCTTGGCTTGGATAAGGAATTATTACCTTGGCTAGATATTTATACTTTCCCAGAGGAAAGCAAGTATGGAGATTTAGAGTATGCAAAATTAGTGTATTCCAAACTAATCCAGGATTTATGGAAAGTAGGGACTACTAGGGCGGTGGTTTTCAGTAGTGTTCACAAGGAATCCACTAAACTTTTAATGGATATGTTTATAGAAGCTGGTCTTGGAGCCTATGTGGGAAAAGTCAATATGGATAGAAATACCTGCCAGGAGCTTATAGAGGAAACTCAGATGTCCATATTAGAAACAGAAGAAATAATACTAGAATACAAAGATAAATCTAATTTAGTAAAGCCCATTATTACACCTAGATTTGTACCTACCTGTACTCCAGAGTTAATGAAAGGCTTAGGGGGGGATCTAGCCATAAACTATGGATTGCCAGTTCAGTCTCATTTATCGGAAAATACATCTGAAGTAGAATGGGTAAGGGAGCTTCATCCAGAAAGCAAGGATTATGCCTCTGTATATAATGAATACAATTTATTTGGCCAAACCAATACCATAATGGCCCATTGTATTTATAATACAGAAGAAGAAATTGAATTAATGGCTCAAAACAATGTATTTGCAGTCCATTGCCCCCCCTATTCTAATTTTAATTTATCTAGCGGAATTATGCCTGTAAGGGAATTTTTAAATAAGAAAGTGCCTGTGGGTTTAGGTTCTGATATATCTGGCGGGAACTGCCTAAGTATACCAAGAGTTATGGCTACAGCAATTCAAGCTTCTAAATGAAATGGCTAGAAACTGACAAGGCCCTGGCGCCTCTAAATAGTAGTGAAGCCTTTTTCTTAGGAACTAAGGGTGGAGGCAGTTTCTTTGGGAAGGTGGGCAGTTTTGAAGAAGGTTATGAATTTGATGGATTAATTATAGATGATGAAAACTTAATTGTAAACAAATTGCCTTTAGAAGAAAGAATCCAGAAATTTATTTATGCAGGAGATGATAGAAATATTATCGCTAGATATGTGAAAGGCGTAGAAATTAAACAGCCAAAGTAGACAGAAAATCCCCCCCTATGATATAATTTTAAAGAGGAATAGGGGGTAAATTATGTCTAGACAAAATGGCATTAGTGTGGAAGAAATGATGGAATTGGAGATATTAGGTGATTCCAAATTAATCGCAGGTTCTCGTGGAATTAGAAATACTGTTTCTAGAGTAAATATTATGGCAGATCCAGATATTTTAGATTGGGTCCAAGAAGGTGAATTCTTATTAACTACTGCTTATTATTTTGAAAAAGACAATGTAATTGCCCAGAAACAACTAATTCGGGAATGCTCTCAAAGGAAATTAGCCGGAATTGGGATTAAAGTCCTGCCCTATTTAGATTCCCTATCTCAAGAAGTATTAGACTTAGCAGATGAATTAAACTTTCCATTAATAGATATACACTATTCTATACCCCCCTATCGGATATTATGATGGATATTTTTAAAGAGGTCTTTAATAAACAAGCCAGCCTTTTAGAAAGAATAGAAAAAGTTCACGAACAATTGATGATAGCTATGTTAGAAGGCAATGGCATAGGAGATATTACTAGGATAATATTCAATAATATTAAGAATCCAGTAATATTAAATTTAGATTTTTCAAATCAGGTCTATGAAGAATTTGGGTCTATAGGTGAAGAACTTAAAGAGGAATTGTTGAAAGATATAGATAAATTTTATGCCATGGGAGATAATAGGGCCAAGTTAAGGAGATTAGACGAAGACAAAGTCCTTATAGATGGGAAATTTGTCAATAGAATGATAATGCCCATAGTATTAAAGGATAATGTTTATGGTCATATATTTACCTGGTCAACTAATTCTCCCCTGGGAGGTTTTGATTTATCTATTATAGAATCTGCTTCTACAACGATTGCCCTAGCTGTATTACAGGAATTATCTGTCAAAGAGGTGGAAATAAGATACAGATCTGACTTCTTCGAAGATTTGATTTCCACTGATCCAAAGCGAAAGAAAAAAAGCCTTAGACAGAGCGCATTTCTTCAATTTAGGCCATAATGATTATTATGTAATTGAGGTTATGAGCTTTAAATTTAAATTCGAAGACGAGAATAGCGATGAGTTTTATTCGATTATTTGCAAGATTATACTAATTCAACAGTAATTGTCATAGAAGAAATTATGAAATATTTAAATTTAAATGACATAGTCTCAGCCAAATTAAATGGTATACAAATATTAATAGGTTTTGAAAATTTAGACTCTATAGACGAGAGACTAGAGGAATTAAACAAAAAGATATTGCAGGCTCTGGAAAACAAATTCAAGGGCATGGAAGTAAAATAGGAGTAGGACGAGCCTATAAAGGTCTAGACAATGTAAATAAATCCTTTTCAGATGCAATCAAAACCATTAGAACTGGCAAAGCCATTACTAATAAAGATATAATCACTTTTAATGAACTGGGAATATTTAAAATACTATGCCAGGATTTTTTTGGTGGATGAATTGGAGGATTTCTACAATAGCACCTTAAAACCCCTATCAGATTATGATGAAAAGAAATCCACAGAACTAGTAAGAACTCTAGAAGCCTATTTCGAATATAATGGCAATCTAACTAGAATGAGCGAACAATTATACACCCACTATAATACAATTCTATACAGAATAAATAGAATAAATGAAATCACAGACATGAATTTGGACGATCCTAATGATAGATTGAATCTAGAAATAGCATTAAAGATAAGGGAGATACTTGAATGACAATGTACAGTTTACAATGCACAATTATCTGGGTCTATCTTTGGAGCTGAGATCCTTCGCTGCGCTCAGGATGACAACTTCTCCCTGTCATCCTGAACTATAGTGAAGGATCTCATACCCAATACTTGACCCCCCAGTAATTGTGCATTGTCAATTGAAAATTTACTCTTCCACCAAGGCTACTGCCCTAATTGGTGATCCTGAACCATCTCTTATTTTTAGTGGCAGACCAATATATAAAAATCTCTTGTTCAATACCTTATCTAAATTACATAAATTTTCCGTATTAGTTATATTGTATTCTCCACAAACTAAGTGGCCGGAGAAGTTAATATCATCTGGTGTTAAATCTATGGCTGGTGCATCTACCCCCCCTATATTTACCACACCTTGTTCAGCCAACCATTTGGCCCCCCCATCATAGCTTAGGCCTGTGTAGTCTGTTTGGAACTTATCTGTGCCATAGTGTCTATCATGATGGCCTGTGTATAGTAGGACTATATCTCCTTTTTGTATTTCTTGTCCAGATTTTCTAACAGCTTCTTCCAAATCCCTTGGTTCAATATATTCTGGGTATCTTACATGGGACACATCGATACAAATAGCAGAACCCCCCCAAAAATGTTCCAATGGCATTTTATCTATAGTAGGGCCACCAGGTTTAAATTCAGAAACGCCATCACTATGAGTTCCGCAGTGTTCAGATAATAATAAATTTCTAGCAGAAAAGCCTAATGTAGGGCTCCCTGTCATTTCCATATTTTCTTCATGACTCATATTAGTCATAATAAAAGTTTTCTGATGCATAGGAAATACTGACATACCTTGAAATATTTCCTGAGATAAATCAATTAATTTTAAAGCCACAAAAACCCCTCCTTTTAATTTAATTATACATCATCTATGGATGAAAACTATATAAAAAAATATACAAATTGAGATCTTTTGGGATTATTTAATCAGATTTCAGGCCTGATCCACATAGTGGGATTAATACTTTTTTTTATCTAAGAGATTTGTATTTTTTTTCTGCAAGTCTATTATAGGCCGCGAGAGTAGCTGCAGTTGTTGGTTCTACGAAAAATCCATTATTAGATAGAAATTCTATCATCCTTGGTATCTCATCTTCAGGACTAATTATTATGCGGCCTTTTGTCTCCCTAATAGCTGCAAGTATTTGTTCTCCGCGCTTTGGTTCGGCAATTGCTATTCCCTCGGCCATAGTATGGGTGGTTTCTATTTTATCCAAGGAATCTTTTCCTTCAATAAAGGCTTTATATATGGGGGGGCACAATTTTGTGATTGTACTGCAATTATTTGGGGGGGCAATTTAGATATAAGCCCCGCATTAAGTAAATCCTTAAGTCCATAGTAAAGTCCTAATACTAAAGTCCCATTACCCACAGGGGGGGCGACTAGAATATCTGGCATTTTACCGTTTAATTGTTCATATACCTCATATACATAGGTTTTAGTTCCTTGGTAAAAGAAAGGATTATATACATGACTAGCATAAAAGGCTTCCCCCCCACCATTAGCTACTTCTAAAGCAGCTTTTGCTGTATCTTCTCTACTGCCTTCAATGACATGTATATTAGCTCCATAGGCAGATATTTGTTGGATTTTTTTTCTTAGATGTATTTTTAGGGACAAAGATATCACATTCTATACCTGCTCTACTTGCATAAGCAGCTATAGAGGTGCCTGCATTACCACTACTATCTTGAACAACCTTTCTAACACCTAATTCTTTTGCTTTGGCTATTAATACTGCTGCTCCCTATCTTTAAAAGAAAGAGTGGCATAATATAATCCAATTTGACTAATAGATTAGGATTGTTAGGCACTAGTGGAATAATTGGAGTAAGCCCTTCTCCCATAGAAATATCTTTCCAAATAGCAGAATTTTTATCAAAGGGCAGGGCTTTAATATATCTAAATAAGCTGAATTCATCTTTTATTATATAGTCCTTTGAAAAAGAAATATCAAACTCATCTAAGTCTAGCATCCCACCACAAGGGCATTTAAATATTAAAGTTTTAGGGTCATGTTTTTTACCACATCTGTTACAAATATAGTTAAAATCCATCAAATCATCTCCATGTTTTTCTAAATATTATTTTTTCTCACTTCATCTAAGTAGCTATATATGGTTACATTTGAAACCTGTAATTTGTCTGCTACTTTGTCGATTGAATTTTTCATCAAAATATACCCTTCTCATCCATAAATTTAATCAGTTTAATTTTATCTATTCTTTTCATCTCTTTTATATTATTATCCCCCCCTATAATTTTATCAATCAAATCATCTACAATATTTTCCACATTTTCAAAGGGTTCTATCCCATGTTCCGTTTTCTCAATTTCAACATAAGTGAATTCCTGTAACCAATTTTCAAAATCATCCATGAGAGTTATATCATAATTCACACATAAAGCCCCAACAACCTTATCCCTATTATCTCTAATTAAAGCTGTAGAGGACTTAATTTTTTTTACCACTTAGATCTTCGTGCAAATAATTAGCTACATAATCATTCTTAAAATTTTTAGATAATAAGACATTTTTAATCAAATGATCAAAGGTTTGTCCAATTTCTCGACCAGTTACATGACTATTAACAGTATACACTACAGATTTTGTGGTGTGGTTAAATCGTGGATAACTACCTCACAGTTTTTCCCAAAGGTGCTAGCGATTAAATTAGCAATAGGAATAAATTTTTCTAATTCTTTATTTAATTTTGTTATGATTCTCACCTCCTTGCAAAAGAGTGTAATTTTTGAAAGCTAAGAAACAAAAGGGGATATAATATATTACATGATATTACATGATTTCATATAATATATTATATTATATCGCATAAAACACCTAGATATATATATTATATATAAAAAAATTTTAGAAAACCAATAAAATATTCTACATTTTTTCAAAATATATGTTATAATCATATTATACACAAATTCGAAAACTTTTGTAATTGTTAAAAATTTAATTATAAACTACATTAAAAATAAAAGTATAGGGGGGGGTGATAGGAGGTAATTAAATTTAACAAAAACAAACTCTAGGAGGATGGTTAATATGGCGGAATTAAAAGAGAGACTAGTGGAAATTGCTATTAATGAAATTGATAATAGGAAAGATGAGTTAGTAGAATTATCAAATTATATTTGGCATAATCCTGAATTAGGTTACAAAGAATACAAAGCGTGTAAGGTTCTAGCTGATACATTGGAAAAGGAGGGCTTTCAGCTTACAAGGAAGGCAGCAGGCTTAGATACTGCGTTTGTCGCAGTAAAAGAGGGGGGGCCAAAGAAGGACCCTGTATTGCCTTAATGGCTGAATACGATGCCTTGCCTGAGATAGGACATGCTTGTGGGCATAATTTATTTTCAGTATCAGCAGTAGGGGGCAGCCTTAGGTTTATCTAAAGTGATTGATGAATCAGGGGGTACTATTATGGTAATTGGAACCCCCAGCTGAAGAGGGAACTGTTCCAGATGCAGGTGGTAAAATAATAATGTTAGAGGAAGGCATATTTGATAATGTAGACATAGCTATGATTTGTCATGCAGAAGGAAGGACTATAGTTGAAAGACAACTAGTTGCTTCTGCAGTTGTTAAGGCGGTGTTTACTGGGAAGGCAGCACATGCAGGAGGATCTCCTCATGAAGGGATCAATGCATTAAGTGCAGGAATTTTAACCATAAATAATATAAACGCACTACGTCAACACTTTCTGCCACGAGTGGTTGTAAATACTATAATCACAGAGGGGGGGAGTTACTCAAAATACTATACCTGATAAATGTGTTTTAGAAATGAGTGTAAGGGCAGACAAAAGAGAAGTTTTAGCAGATGTTATGGAGGTTATTAACAACTGCGTCAAGGCAGGGGGGGCAATAGCTACTGGTTGCAGTTATGAGATTAGTTCACCAAAGAAAACTTATGAAAACCTTATATCTAATCATAATTTAGCATTAGCTTTTAAAGAAGCATTAGATATTTTAGGAGAGCCTTCAATACCAACTGAAGCTACTAATTATGGTTGGGATGCAGGAAATGTTAGCCACGTATGTCCTACAATTGCACCATATATAAAGATAGGTAAAGAAGAACTGGTTGGGCATACTGATGAATTTAGAGAAGCTAGCAATTCTGAAGAAGGTTATTCTGGAATGTTAATAGGTGCAAAGGCTATGGCTATAACAAGTATTAGTTATATAATTGATGAAGATTTAAGACAAAAAGTAGAAGAGGAATTTAAAAACAAGGCTTTATAAAAGATAATAAGGAGGATGATAATATGACTGAACAAAAAAAAGAAAGGCGGAATACTGAAAGGTATAGAGAAAATAGGGAATAAACTACCTCATCCTATTTACATTTTTTTGATTTTAAGCGGTATAGTAATTATTATTTCAGCATTAGCTGCTGGCACTGAAATAGTGCATCCTGGTACAGGAGAAATAGAAACAATAAATAATTTAGCTTCTGCAGAAGGATTTAGATGGATACTAGATAATTTGGTAAAAAAATTTCACCAAGTTTCCACCCCTTGGTATGGTGTTAGTGATGATGATAGGCCTAGGGTTGGCAGAGGAAACAGGGCTTTTAAGAGCAGTTTTAAGAAAGGTAATTGTAGGAGCTCCAAAAACCTTGGTAACCTTTATAATAGTATTTGCAGGTGTTATAGGTAATATTGCTGGTAGTGCTACATTCGTAGTTATACCACCACTGGGTGGTTTAATATTTAAAGCATTAGGTAGGCACCCTTTAGCTGGTATAGCTGCAGGTTTTGCAGGGGTGGCAGCAGGACTAAATGCTAATATATTAATCACACCAACAGATATTTTATCAGCTGGAATTACAGAAAAAGCAGCTCAAATAATATCTGCAGACTTTTTAGTTCATCCAGCAGTAAATTGGTATTTTATGATAGTGTCAACAGTTGTTTTATCAATAATTGGGGTTGTCGTAACTGAAAAAAAATAGTAGAACCTAGATTAGGAAAATATGAACCAAAAGGAACAGATGAAATAACAGCAGAAGATGAAGAATTAATGGAAATAACTCCCCTTGAAAAAAAGGGATTAAGAAATGCAGGGATAGCAAGCTTAATATATTTTGCAATAATAGCTATTATGGTTGTGCCTAAGAATGGTATACTTAGAAATCCTGAAACAGGATCCTTAGTACCATCTCCATTTTATCTTCCATAATACCATTGCTTTTGTTTTGGTTTATTTTAGCAGCTTTAGCTTATGGAATAACATCTAAGAATATTAAAGATTCTAATGATGTAGTAAAATATATGACGAAATCTATGGAAGGTTTCGCTGGTTTTATCGTACTATGTTTCTTTGCAGCCCAATTTGTAGAATTCTTTTCCTATACAAATTTAGGCTTGTTATTAGCAGTAAATGGAGCAGACCTATTGGAGTCCAGTGGATTTACAGGGGGGGTGCCATTAATAATAGTATTTATATTAATAGTTTCTTTTATCAACTTTTTCATTGGTAGTGCCTCTGCGAAATGGGCATTATTGGCTCCAATATTTGTACCAATGTTTATGCAAATAGGATTATCACCATTTTTCACACAAGCTGCATATCGTATAGCAGACTCTGTTACAAATGCTGTATCTCCTTTAGAGCCATTTATGCCATTTATAATAACTTGTGGGCAACGTTATGACGATGATGTAGGCCTTGGCACAGTTATATCTATTATGTTACCTTATGCAATAGCATTTCTAGTATCTTGGACTATGCTATTAATAGTATGGTATGTATTTAATATCCCACTAGGACCAGGTGCAACAATAGGAATGTAATTTATAGTATATAGAAAGTGCATCTATTATAAGTAATAATTCTGTGTTATAGGTGGTGGATAATTATCTACCACCTATCTAATTTAGAAAGGGCTGAGAGAATATAAATGTCAATTCAAGCACAACAAAATAAAGAACCTCTGGAAATAAAGGAAGTAGTACGAAACTAATAGCTATAGTATTAGGGAATTTTTTTTATGTTCTATAGCTTTTAACGTTTTTTTATACCTAACAAACTTTTAAGTGGTGGTGTTGGGGGGGGATTAGGCATATTAACGCAATATTTAACGGGAATACCTTCAGGAATTGCTGTGTTCTTTATTAACCTTCCAATATTTATCATAGGAGCAAGGCTGGTAGATAAAGAGTTTGCTTTATACGGATTTATATCTATGTTTGTTTTTTTTCATCCTTACTGACTTTAACTAATGGTATAGATGAGTTTTTTTGTAGTAGATGATATATTATTAGCTGCAGTTTTTGGTGGAATATTTAATGGTGTGGGTATGGACTCATGTTTAGAAATAGAACTTGCCAAGGGGGGATTTGACATTATTGCCGCTATACTTAAAGATAAGTATAATATAAATATAGGTTCAGGATTAATGGCTGCTAATACCATAGTTATATCCCTTTCATCTTTATTATTTGGTTACAAGCCAGCTATGTATACATTAATATCTATGAACATGGGTTATAAAATACTAGACAAAGTACAAACAGGGTTTAATGTAAAAAAAGAAGATAGTTATAGTATCTAATAAATCAGAAGAAATAGCGGATTCCATTATTGTTCAACTTAATAGAGGTGTTACTTTTCTAGATGGTATAGGGGGGGCTTATACAAAAGAGGATAAGAAGGTAATATACTGTATAGTAACGTCTAGAGAAACAGCAAAACTGAAAAAGATTATAGATGAAATAGATCCAAATGCCTTTTTACTGCTAGTGATGTCGTAGAAGTAAGGGGGGGAAGCGACTTTAAAAATATAGGAATGTAATAATTTTTGTAGTAGGAATTTCACAAAAGACTTACATAATTCCTCTTATTACTTATAAATTTTTATAGTATTCTAACAAAGTTTAATTCGGGTCTCTATGATATTATTGTTTTAATGAAAAAAAGGGGGGCTTTATCATGTATGATGTAATTATCAAAAATGCTAGGATACCACAGGGAGATAATACCATTCTCACCAATATTCTAGTAAAAGACGAAAAAAAATTGCAGGCTTTTTAGACAATGTTGATAATGTTAATGCTAAGGAAGTCATAGATGCAGGTGGACATTTAACATTGCCTGGCTGTATAGATTCTCATACTCACTTTATGTATCAAGGATTCCCACATAGAGAAAATTTCCTAACAGGGACTGCTTCGGCAGCTAGAGGTGGAGTTACTACAGTAATAGATATGCCCTGCTGTTCAGTTCCATCAGCTCGTTCCGTAGATCAATTAAAATTAAAATTAGATTTAGTAGAGCCACAAAGTTTAGTTGACTATGCTATGTGGGGGTGGAGTTACAGGAGAAGATGTAAGGGAAGGTTGGCTTCACAATGTTCAAGAACAGGCAGATTTTGGAGCAGTTGCTTTTAAGGCTTATATGACTCCATCAGTTCCAACTTATCCAAGAGTTACAGATCCAGAAATGTACGAAGCTTTTGTAGCAGTAGAAAAAAACAGGACTTCCCATAGGTATTCACGCCGAGAATTTTGCTATGTGTGATTATTTCGTAAAGAAATTCCAAAGAGAAGGCCGTTTAGATGGTCCAGCTTGGGCAGAAGCTAGAATGGAATTAGCAGAAAAAGTTGCTATAGAATTAGGTATTAGCTTTGCAGAAGATACTGGTGCTAGATTGCATATAGTTCATATGAGTACAGGTATTGGAGCTAAATTAGTAGGGGGGGATGCTAAGAAACGTGGATTAAATGTAACTTCTGAGTCTTGTCCACATTATTTAACTCTAAATTATCAAGAAGCTATGACAAAATATGGACCTCTTGCTAAAATTGCACCACCACTTAGAACTAAGAGAGACAATGAAGAACAGTGGGAAGGCATTAGAAATGGTAGTATAGATTTTATGGCCACTGACCACGCACCTTATGAAATTGAATCAGAAAACATAAGGAAGGTATGAATATCTGGACTTCTTTCCCAGGAATCCCTGGAGTAGAAACTATGGTACCAATTATAGTTAGTGAAGGTTATAATAAAGGCAGAATTTCTTTATCTAAAATGGTAGATATATTATCCACCAATGCAGCTAAGCATTATGGACTATATCCTAAGAAGGGTGCTATGCATATAGGTTCAGATGCAGACTTTACTATTATAGATTTAGAGAAGAGATGGACTATAGATCCAAAAACTCAAGCTAGTATGTGTGGCTATACACCTCTAGAAGGAATGGAATTACAAGGGAAAGTAGCCAAGACCATAGTTCGTGGACATTTAGTATTTGAAGATGTAGATTCTAGTACATTGACAGATTTAACTGATGAAGAATTACAAAGAATAGTTCATAATTATCCTGAAGGCGTAGAAGAGAGATATGCAGAAATATTTAAGGAATTCCCAAATCTATACAGTGCTGAATATGAAAGAAGTTATAGAAAACAACATCCAGAAGTAATAGACAGTTGGATTAGAAATATTACAGGAATTAAGGTTCAACCTGGCTTTGGAAAATTTGTTAAGAGACAGAGTATACAGGTCTTGCCTAGGACTATTAGATTTTAATTAGATGTTTTATAATAAAAGTGTTATAATATCTAGTAGGTAGAGTTCCCTTACAAGACCAGTTATGAATTGTAAATTGTCAATTAAGTAGGGGGGGCGACCTTTGGTCGCATGGTACAAATAAATTTATAATAAAATTAAAAGGAGAGATAATATGTCAAGACACGCTATTTTAGTTATAGATATGTTAAATGATTTTGCAAACGAAAAAGGATCACTATATTGCCCAGGAGCAGCTAGAATTACTGAAAATCTTCAAGAACTATTAAAATGGGCTAGAGAAAGAGAAGGGGGGGACGATGTTCAAATAGTTCATATTCAAGAGGCTCATAGAAAAAAATGACGCTGACTTTAGAGTTAGACCAGTTCACGCTGTAGCAGGAACTTGGGGGGGTTCTGATTTTATAGAAGAACTATATCCAGAAGGAGACGAATATATAGTTCCAAAGAGAAGACACAGTGGTTTCCAATACACAGATTTAGACCTTTATCTAAGAGAAGAAAATATAGATACAGTAGTAGTTACAGGAGTTTGGACTAATGTATGTGTTAGAAGTACAGCTACAGACGCACTAGCACGTGCCTACAGAGTTATCGCTTTAAGTGATGGCTGCGACTCTAAAACTGAAGAAATGCACGAATATGGATTAAAAGATCTAAGCATATTCGCCAAAGTAATGACTATAGACGAATATATTGCTGATTGGGAAGCAGGCAGAGACCCATGGGAAGGCGGAGGAGACGCAGAAAATAAAGTAGAATAACACTGTCATCCTGAGCCATAGGTGAAGGATCTTTAATAAGCAGAAACTCAAGATTCTTCGCTGATGCTCAGAATGACAAGATGCATACAAAGGTGGTTATGCTTATGAAAATTGTAGTAGGAATATCTGGGGGGGAAGTGGCTCTATTTATGCCATTTCCCTTCTGAAAGCTTTAAAAGAATTAAATATAGAAACCCATTTAGTAGTAAGTACAATGGGGGGGAATATGTTACAGAGCATGAAACAGGGATGAAATTAGAAGAACTAAAATCCATGGCCACATATTTCCATGACAATAAAAACTTTGCAGCACCTATAGCCAGCGGCTCTTTTAAAGTAGATAGTATGGTGGTTTTACCTTGTTCTATGAAGACTCTATCTAGTGTGGCCCATGGTTTTTCAGACAATTTACTAACTAGGGCCTGTGATGTAATGATAAAAGAGAATAGAAAATTAATTTTAGTTCCAAGGGAAACACCTTTAAGTTCCATACATTTAGAAAATATGTTAAAATTATCTCAGATGGGTGTAACCATATTCCCGCCAAGTCCTGGCTTTTACAATCATCCTGAAACTTTAGAGGATGTAATTTTAAATATGACAGGTAGGATATTAGATATGCTAGGAATTGACAATAATCTAATTAAAAGATGGGAAGGTCAGTAGGAAGGGGGGTGATAAATTGGAAAGGCAAATGTTAAGATATACTTTAGATAAAATGGACAGAATGGGCGCAGTTCTTAAATGTGATAGAGAAGTAAATCCAGAATATGAAATGGGTGCTGTATTAAAAGAGTTTAGAAACAAAAGACCCATAGTATTTAACAATGTAAAAAAACTCCTCATATAAAGTAGCAGGAGGTCTGTATGGAGACAGGGAAATATTATATAATCTACTCGGCTTGAATCACGAAAATAGACTATTTAAATTTATGGATGCAATAGCAAACCCTATGCCCTACAAAATAGTAAATAATGGGCCAGTAAAAGAAAATATTATTAGAGGAAATATAGATATAGCAAAACTATTTCCCATTCCTAAATTTCAAGAAAAAGATTCATCCTCCTTTATTACAGCAGGTGTAATGGTAGTAAAGGATCCAGAAACGGGGGGGAAATACTTCACTTCCATTAGAAGATTTCAAATTAATGGGAGAAATGAACTTTCGGCCCTAATAGCATCGCCAAAACTAACTCAAGACTTTTTAGATTTAGAAAAGCAAAATAAAGACTTAGAAATAGCCATAATATTAGGTTATGATGCTGAAACCTTAATGGCTAGTCAAATTCCATCAGTTACTTATGGAGTAGACAAATATGAAATAGACTCGGCCCTAAGAGGGGAGCCCTTAGAACTAGTTAAATGTGAATCAGTAGATCTATTAGTGCCAGCCTATGCAGAAATAGTCTTAGAAGGGCGAATAGTAAAGGGAAAAAGGGAGTTAGAAGGACCTTTTGGAGAATTAATGGGATATTATGGTGCCCAAGCACCTCACCCAATAATAGAAATAGACACAGTCCTACATAGAAATGACCCAATAATGCAAGTAGCATTTCCTTGTAGAGAAGAACATGTGTCTAATGGATTAATTAGAGAAGTGGAATTATACAATAGTTTAAAAAAACCAAGTAGATGTAATAGATGTAAATGTTACAGAAGGTGGAGGCTATAGATTTAATGCCTTCGCATCTATTAATAAGCAAAAAGAGGGAGACGGGAAATCTGCCATATTAGCAGCCCTAGGCTCTAATAAAGACTTAAAGCAAGTCGTTATAGTAGACGAAGATGTAGATATATTCGACGTTCAGGATATAGAATGGGCTATTACAACAAGATCCCAGGCTAGTTTAGATATGGTAGTAATACCTAGTGCCCTAGGTTCATCCCTAGAACCATCCCATGATTTAAGGGGAGTAACAGACAAAGTAGGAATTGATGCAACAAAACCCTTAGGAGAATTAGCAGTAGAATTTGAAAGAGCAATAATCCCTGGGTATGAAAATATAGACATTAATAAATATTTTCCAAATTTAAAATAGAGAAGGTGAGGTAGATGAGACAAGCAATAGGTATGGTAGAAACCAGATCCTTAATAGGAGCCATTGAGGCAGCAGACACTATGGTAAAAGCAGCCAGTGTAGAAATCATGGACTTTCAAGTAGTAGGCTCAGGCCTAGTATCAGTAACTGTAGCAGGAGATGTAGGAGCAGTAAAAGCTGCAGTAGAAAGCGCCAAAATCCGCGCAGCCCAAGTGGCAGAGGTAGTTTCAGCCAATGTAATTCCTAGGCCTCATGATGAAGTTGACAAAATATTTTAAAATTATGGTGGTGAAGAATTATGGCAAATCCATTGGCTAGAGTAGTTATGGAAAATGTAGCTAGAAAAACTGAAGAAAAGAATAAACCCTATGAAAGAACTTATCAAAATACTTATGAAAAGACCTATGAATCATATGACAAAGAAAGAAATTTAACTAGTAAAGAAGAAGATATATTGGTAAGATTAATAAATAGGGAAAGCAAAGTAAAAGAAGAAAACAATAGTATTACTGTATTAAGTTTAGACGAGGCAGCAGATAAAATTAGAAATAGAAAATAGGAGGGAGGGTCTAGAATGCAGATGGCATTAGGACTCATTGAAGCCTTAGGATTAACAACAGCAGTTGCTGCCTTAGATGCAGCTAGTAAAGCTGCCGATGTTACCCTAATCGGTACAGAAAAAAAATAATTGGAGTAGGGGGGGGAGGAGTTGGGGGGGTAAATATTCAAATTGCTGGAGAAGTAGCAGCAGTAAGGGCAGCAGTAGATGCAGGAGTAGAAGCAGCAAATAGAGTAGGCATAGTCCAATCATCTCATGTAATCCCAAGGCCTCATGATGAGGTAGATAAATTAATTGATGAATTTGCTAAGAATTTAAAGGAAAACAAAGATAAAAAAAGAAAACGAAAAAAAAGGAAGTAAAAAAAAGAGGTAAAAAAAAGAAGACAAGAAAGAAGACAAAAAAAAGAAAGTAAAAAGAAATAAGGAGGAATAAAAATGGCAGAATACGGTCAAGCATTGGGTTTAGTTGAAACAAAAGGATTAGTAGGTTCCATAGAAGCAGCAGATGCTATGGTAAAGGCTGCTAATGTAACACTTGTAACTTATGAAAAATTGGTTTTGGTTTAGTAACAGTAATGGTTAGAGGAGATGTAGGAGCAGTAAAAGCAGCAGTAGATGCAGGTGCAGAAGCAGCTAGAGCTGTAGGAGAACTACACTCAGTTCATGTAATTCCAAGACCACATTCAGAAGTTGAAAGAGTTATATTAAAACAATATGAATAATCCCATTGGGGTGTATTAAATGGTGAAAAATAAAATTACCTTAAATGTATTAGCAGATATAAGTAAAACATAAATAATGGGGGCTATACTGCCCCCTAGTAACAATATATTAGTAATACTTAATGGTACTAATATAGATCTAGATTCTAGGATACTAGAACTAAAGAGACTAAAAGAAAAGGATTTTAATCTATCCCTTGGATTTTCCTTTATGGGAGAGGGCATCCTAGACCATGAAAAAAAATCATTAAAGAATTAAATCCCATGAACATATACAAAGAAGAAGATATATTTCATTTAGAAAATATTGTAGAAAGATACCCTATACTAATAATGCCAAATCTTACTATGAATACTCTGTCTAAAGTATCCCTTGGTATGGTAGATAGTTTTGCATCAAATATTCTATGGACCTATCTTTACTTAGGAAAGAACGTATACTTAGACTTTAATTCAGTAAGCAATTATCTAGGGAAACCTAGTAAAAACAAAGCTATAAACACACTAATAGATAATCACATAAAGACTGTAAAAGATATGGGAGCTATAGAAATAAAAGAAGGACATTATGTAGAAAGGGTAGTAGGAGAAAAAAAGTGGAAAACCAGCTGAAAAATTAGTTGGAAACTCCAAGGAAAACTTAGATATAAAGGCAAACAAAGAATTTAACAAAGTCATTACAGAAGGAGATTTATACAATATTTCCAAAAACACAGTTTTAAATTTACCAAAGGGAACAATCATTACCCCCCCTCTAGCCAAAGACAGAGCTAGAGAAATGGGAATTAAAATAGAAATTGATAAATAGGGGGGCGGAGGATTTGTATATAGGAAAAGTAATAGGAACAGTAGTAGCCACAAGAAAAGACGAAAATTTAGTAGGTTCTAAATTAATGATAACCCAACCCCCCTAAATATGGATTTAAAACCCA
>JMBX01000045.1_pt1 | contig 29855 bp, 48 predicted proteins | sample 616521 | NCBI WGS metagenome assembly JMBX01 (sample SAMN02727906, study PRJNA239997) | anaerobic digester metagenome | biome: anaerobic digester; isolation source: mesophilic anaerobic digester inoculated with municipal waste water sludge... | place: Germany: Bielefeld University, CeBiTec ...
TTTAAAATTTTATTCCTTAATTCCATTTAAATAACTTTCTATTATTCCTTTTCAAATGGAATTATTTAATGGAATGATTTTTTTTGATTATATATAGGGGTAAAGGTGGTTATAATATTTTCCATTTCTTGAGAAATATTAAATTTAATTTTATTAAGATTGATATTATATTCTTCTGCACTAAAAGAGTCCTTTAAATCGTCTACTAAATTGCTAAGTCTAGTGATTTCGGACATTAGTATTTGAAGATGATCTTCTGTAGGTTCCCATACCCCCATCAATTATAGCTTCAAGATGACTTTTTAAAGTAGTTAATGGTGTTCTAAGTTCATGGGATATGTCTGAAGCATATCTTTTTCTAATATCTTCTTGATGAGCAAGGGTGCTGCCTAAAAAGTTTAGAGATTGAGATAACTCTAATATTTCTTTTACATCTGTATCTACTTTAGAATAGGCAGATAGATTGCCACTTTGAATTTCATTGGCAGTATTTCTAATATTTATTAGAGGATTAGTTAATCTTCTAGAAAGTATAATGCTAACTATTAGCCCAATTGATATTGTTATAATACCAGATATTATAAAGGATTCATATAGTGTGTTTTTAAAGATAATAGCACTTTCAGTTAAATATGCATTATCTATATAGCCAAGAACTAGATACCCGAAGTCTTCATTTTCATGGGACAAAATATAAGTTTTTTTCTACATAATTGCCTTCAGGGATTTCCATCATTCTACCCATACCACGACGATGCATACCTTTCATCATGGGATTACTCATTCTAGCTCTAGTATTAGAATTATATTGAATTTTCCCATCTAAAGTCTTTATGATTATATTAATATCTTCAGCTAAAGCGTAATGTTTTAGTTCCATTGGGTCTAGCTGGAAATTGTTGTTTATATAAAGATTATTTATTTCTTCAAATATCCTTTGAAACTTATCTTCCCTTTCTTTTATTAGATAATTTTCAAATCTATTATTTATCATAATATTAGATATAAATGATATGACTATGATAGAAATAAGGATTAAAGCTGTAAAACTTAGGTTTAATTTCTTAGATAATCTCATATTTTCCTCCTATGTAGGTTATTATATAATATTATATCAAAAAAATTATATCAAAAAAAATCTTTATCTTCATAATTCCTTCATAATCTTTTTTTATAATGGGTTTAGAACAAAGGGAGGAGATAAAAAAAATGAAGAAAATATTAATTGTATTAAGTTTAGTATTAATTGTAGGTTTAGGTTCTGCATTTGCATATGCAGATACTCCAATAGCAAATAGGTTCCAAAGTCCAAATAATTTCAATAATACCACTCAAGAAGAATGGTTTAAGGAGAGAATGGAACTTAGAAAAGAATACCTAAAAGACGCAGTTAAGGAAGGCTTAATCACTGAAGAAGAAGCTAAAACATGGGAAGAACATTATAATTATATGGATGAATTTCATCTAGAAAATGGATTTAGAGGATGCTTCGGTGGTAGAGGTATGGGTATGATGAGAGGCTTTGGCAGAAACAATGGTTTTAGAAGAGCACCAATGGGTTGGTAAAAAGCAAGTTAGGGAAATCCCTAACTTGCTTTTTATATCCTTCAAACTTATATCCAACGCCATAGACTGTAATTATATATTCTGGTTTCTTAGGATTTGTCTCAATTTTGTCTAATATTTTTTTATATGTGTATCTATGGTTCTATCAAATCCTTCATAATCTAGACCAAAGGCTTTATTTATTAGTTGTTCTCTAGTAAAGACTACTTTGGGATTAGATGCAAGGGCTAATAAAATTTTAAACTCGTTAGTAGTTAAGTCAAGTACTTCATTATTTTTAGTGACTTGAAGTTTATCTATATCAATTTCTAACTCATCTTTAAAGATGAGTTTTTCTGCTAGGGTAGTATCAGATCTATAGGAGCGTCTCATTAGAGCTTTGACTCTAGTAACTAGTTCTCTAGGACTAAAGGGTTTTACCACATAATCATCTGCACCTATGGTTAATCCCTGAATTTTACTTTCCTCATCAGATTTAGCTGTAAGCATAATTATAGGGACATTTGAAATATTTCTAATGGTGGAGCATACTTTTTCTCCAGAAATCTTAGGAATCATCAAATCTAATATAACTAGATCAACATTGTTAGATTTAAATATTTCTATGGCCTGTTCACCGTCAAAGGCAGTTATTACCTTATAATTTTCTTTTTCTAAATATGCTTTAATAACATCTGAGATGTTTTTTTCATCTTCTACTACTAATATAAGATTGTTATCCATTTATTTGTCACCTCAAATTAATATTACCACATATCAAGCTGATTTACACATATATAATTGGGTATAGTATAAAATAGTGAATTGATATAACTATTAACTAAGGAGGCGAGGAGAGTATGGATTATACAATATTAGTAGGCGGTGCAGCTGGGCAGGGAATGGATACCTTTGCAGCTATTTTAGAAAAGACTCTAAAACGCAATGGATATTATGTATTTAGTCATAGCGATTATATGTCTAGGGTAAGAGGAGGACATAACTTTTCCTTATAAGATTTTCAGATAAGCCAGTTTATACATTTGCAAGTATGGTAGATATTATATTTGCATTAAATGAAGAAACTGTAAATATCCATGAATCCAAGTTAAAGGAAGGCGGAATAATAATCGTAGATGAAGATATAGCAAAAGAAAAGCAATTATTCCATTTACCATTGACTAAGGTGGCTAGAGAGTTAAAGAATATTAGAGTGTCATCAACGGTAGGGTTAGGAGCTATACTTAAGTATTTTGGACTTCCTAAAGAAGAAACTATTAAGGTGATAAAAGAGCGATTTAATGAAAAAATCGCTGAAGTGAATATCGACGCTTTAAATGAAGGTTATAAATTAGGAGATCAAAAATATGAATTAAGTACAAGAAAAGATGAACATATTTTAATCAATGGTAACTCAGCTGTAGCATTAGGTGCAATTGCTGCAGGATGTAGATACTATTGTGCATATCCAATGACACCTTCAACAGGTGTTTTGACTTATATGTCTTCTAAGTCCAATGAAATGGGTATTGCTATAGATCAAGTAGAAGACGAAGTTGCTGCATTAAATATGGCATTAGGTGCTGCATACGCAGGAGTTAGAGCCATGACAGGTTCCTCAGGTGGTGGAATTGCTTTAATGGTTGAGTCTCTAAGTTTAGCTGGCATAATAGAAACTCCAGTTGTAATTATTAATGTACAAAGACCTGGGCCAGCAACAGGATTACCAACTAGAACTGAGCAAGCTGACCTTAGATTTATTATTCATGCTGGACACGGAGAATTTCCAAGAATGGTTATATCTTTAAGGACTCCAGAAGATGCATTTTATCAAACTGCTAGAGCTTTTAATTTAGCAGAAAAATATCAAATACCTGTAATCTTAATGAGTGATCAAGTATTAGCAGATTCTAATGTAACTTATAAACCCTTTGATTTTAATAAAATAACTATAGATAGATACCTTGCAACAAAAGAAGATATAACAGATGAAAGATACAAAAGATATAAACTTACAGAAGATGGTATATCACCTAGATTAATACCAGGTAAAGTACCTGGAAAAGTTGTATTAGTAGATAGTGATGAGCATGATGAATATGGAAATATTACTGAAGATGCAGAAATAAGAGTTGCTATGGTGGATAAAAGGGCAAGAAAGATGGAAGGTTTAATAGATGAATTACAGGAACCTTGGTTTATAGGTAAAGAAGATCCTGAAAACTTAATTGTATGTTGGGGGGGATCTTTATATGGAGCAGTTAAAGAAGTAGTTGATAGATTAAATAATGAAGGAGTATCTATAGGAGCTTTAGTTTATGGTGATATATGGCCATTTCCTAAAAAGAAGTTATTACAAATGAGTAAAAAGGCCAAGAAATTAATTGATATTGAACAAAATTCTACTGGTCAATTAGATAGTATTATAAGGGAAGAATTATTAATACAATGTGATCACAAAATACTAAAATATGACGGAAGAGCATTAAATGGAGATGAAATATATACCAGATTGAAGGAGGAGGTATTATAATGACTATGGAATATAATTTATATGAACCAGCCTGGTGTCCAGGATGTGGTAATTTTATGATAAGAACGGCATTAAAACAAGCATTAGAAGAACTTCAAATACCACCTCATGAAGCAGTGTTAGTCTCTGGAATTGGGCAAGCAGCAAAGATTCCACATTATATTGGTATAAATGGATTTAATGGATTACATGGAAGATCTCTTCCACCAGCAATAGGAATTAAATTGTCAAATAAGGATTTAAATGTTATAGTAGAATCTGGAGATGGAGATACTTATGGTGAAGGTGGAAATCATTTTATTCATGCCATAAGAAGAAATATTAATATAGCTCATTTTGTTCATGATAATCAAATATATGGATTGACAAAAGGGCAAGGTTCTCCAACTACTGCCATGGGGCAAGTAACAACATTACATTTTGATGGTGTAAAGAATCAGCCATTAAAACCCTTAGCTTTATCCCTTACAATGGGAGCAGGATTCGTAGCAAGAGGATTTTCAGGAGATATTCCTCATTTAGTAGAGTTGATGAAAGAAGCTATACTATTTAAAGGATATGCTCATTTAGATATTTTCCAACCATGTGTGGTTTGGAATAAAGTAAATACTTTTGCTTGGTATAAAGAAAGGGTATATCATTTGCCTGAGGATTATGATTATACTAACTATGATGAAGCATATAAAAAGGCCATGGAATTTGGCGATAAGATACCGATAGGTATATTATATAAAGTGGAGAAAGAGACTTATGAAGATAAATTTGAATTTATAAAAATGGTCCTCCACTGGTGGATAGAGAGCTTAATCCTTTAGATGCAGAAAGATTAATGGATGATTTTATATAATAAAATTATTTAGTGAAGGAGATAGCATGATGAACATAGACCAATTAACAATTAACACATTGAGAGTTTTATCTGCTGAAGCAGTAGAAAAAGCAAATTCAGGCCATCCAGGGCTGCCCTTAGGTGCAGCCCCTATGGCTTATACTCTTTGGGGGGGAAAGGTTATGAATCATGATCCAAAGGATCCTAAGTGGATAAATAGAGATAGATTTATTTTATCAGCAGGTCATGGTTCTGCACTACTTTATTCTTTACTTCATTTATTTGACTATGGTTTGACTATGGAAGATTTAAAGAATTTTAGACAATTAGGTAGTAAGACACCAGGTCATCCAGAATATGGAGATACAATAGGTATAGAAGTTACAACGGGACCTTTAGGACAAGGAATTTCCAATGCTGTAGGTATGGCTATGGCAGAAGCACATTTAGCAGCTAAATTTAATACAGAAGGTTATGAAATAATTGATCATTATACCTATGTAATAGCTGGCGATGGAGATATGATGGAAGGTGTAGGTTATGAAGCTACATCTCTAGCAGGTACCTTAGGATTAGGAAAATTAATAGTATTATATGATTCAAACTCAATTACTATAGAAGGTGGAACTGATTTAGCTTTTAGGGAAAATGTAATTAAAAGATTTGAAGCTCAAGGATGGGAAACTTTCGAAGTGGAAGATGGCAATGATATAGAAGATATTTATGAAAAAAATTCAATTAGCTAAAAAGAATTTATCACAACCATCCTTAATAAAAATAACGACGGAAATAGGTTATGGTAGTCCAAGCAAACAAGGTAAAAGTTCTGCCCATGGTGCACCTTTAGGAGGAGAAGACTTAAAGGGTATGAAGGAGTTTTTTTAATTGGGAAGAAGAAGAGTTTACAGTTCCTCAAGAGGTGAAAGCTCATACAGCCAAATTAGTTAGTGAAGGTCAAAAGAAACATGAAGATTGGAAGAAAAAATATGAAGAATATAAACAAAAATATCCAGATTTAGCAAAGGAATTTGAAAGTTGGTTAAATCTTGAATTACCTCTTGAATACATTGAATCTAAGGAATTCTGGGAATTTGAAAAAGATTTATCTACTAGAGAAGCTTCAGGTATCTTAATTAATAGATTAGCAGAAAAGATTCCAAATTTAATTGGAGGATCAGCAGACTTAGCTCCTTCAAACAAAACTCTAATGAATAATAGGGAAGATTTTTCAGCAGAAAATTATAAAGGTTCTAATATAAGATTTGGAGTTAGAGAACATGGTATGGCAGCTGTATTAAATGGACTTTCTTTACATGGAGGCCTTAGACCATATGGTGGTACATTCTTTGTATTTAGTGACTATATGAAGCCATCAATGAGATTATCTGCTTTAATGAAGTTACCAGTAACTTATATACTAACCCATGATAGTATTGGAGTTGGAGAAGATGGTCCAACACATCAACCTATAGAACATTTAGCCATGCTAAGGTCTGTTCCAAACTTTGTTATCTTTAGACCAGCTGATGCCAGGGAGACAGCAGCAGGTTGGTATACAGCTTTGACTAGAGAAGATGGTCCTACTGGTTTAGCTTTAACTAGACAAACACTACCATTATTAGAAGGTACAGGCAAAGAAGCCTTAAAAGGTGGATATATAGTTAAAAAAAGAAAAAGATAATTTGGATATGATTTTAATGGGGGGGACTGGTTCAGAGCTTCAATTGGTATATGAAGCATCTAAGATTTTAGAAGATAAAGGAATAGGTGTTAGGGTAGTAAGTATGCCTTCTTGGGAATTATTTGAAAAACAATCTCCTGAGTACAAGGAATCAGTTTTACCTAGCAGTATAAATAAGAGATTAGCTGTGGAAGCTGGAAGTGCTTTAGGTTGGCATAGGTATGTAGGAATGAATGGTACAATAATATCTATGGAAAGCTTTGGAGCGTCTGGACCTGCTAATGAATTGTTTGAGAAGTTTGGTTTTACTGTAGATAGTGTAGTGGAAAAGGCTTTAGAATTAGTATAATGAATTAAGGGAAACGCCTCAATTAGAGGAATTTCCCTTAATTTTTCTTTTTGTTTTGTTCTTTTAATAATTTCTCTGGAGTTACATTATTTCCAAGAGGGTCAACTACTTTAACATTCATTAAAGTGTTTTTAAAATTGCCTCTAAAAACTTTAATATATTCTTGCCTCAATCTTTGTTGCTCTTCTTTTTCCTCTTGATTAAGACCAGTTGTTTTCTCTTTTTTTAGCTAGTTCATTAATTCTTTTAATTAACTCTTTCAAAAAATCACCTCGTGTATAATTATATCATGGTTTAGGGAAAATATATAAGACTTTGGTTAGAAAAATAGTTGATAGTCATTATCAATTATTGATTTAAATTATAATATCTAGATATATATAATAATGATTAAACAAATGATAAAATGGAGGGATAAAATGGAAAGGATTGTGGGTAAAAAGGCACCTGACTTTATTATGAATACTTGTGATGGAGATGGAGCTGAATTTGGTAAAGTTTCATTAAAGGATTATGAAGGGAAATGGCTTGTTATGTTCTTTTATCCTTTAGATTTTACCTTTGTATGCCCAACGGAGATCACTGGTTATAGTAAGAGAATAGAAGATTTTAAGGCTCTTAATGCTGAAGTATTGTCTGTAAGCGTTGATAGTGAGCATTCACATAAGGCATGGATTAATTCAAGCTTAGGAAAGATTAACTTCCCTATGGCTTCAGATATGACTAAATCTGTATCAAAGGATTATGGTGTATTAATAGAAGAAGAAGGTGTAGCATTAAGGGGGGGACTATTTATTATAGATCCTGAGGGGGGGATCGTAAGATATTCTGTAATCCATGATTTAAATGTAGGTAGGAGTGTTGATGAGACTCTTAGGGTTTTAAAGGCTTTACAGACAGGAGGACTTTGTCCGGCGGATTGGGATGAAGGAGAAGAGTTGTTATAAAATAATTAAGCCCTTTTTAAAGGGCTTAATTATTTTGGTTATATTTCTTTTATAAATATTTTCTTGTTGTTTTTTTATCTTTTCTTTAAATCCCATTTTTAATAAATAATCATTATGAGATTCACTAGCAGAATGACTCATAAGCTTATTGTAACCTAAGTTCAAGAAGTAATCTTTATACTCTTCATATATATAATTTCCTATTTTAAAGTCTCTGTATTCAGGAATAGCATAGTCTAGATTAACAAGTAAAGTTGTCTCATCATATTTTGATCCAAGGAAAATGCCAGCAGGCACTAAATTTCTTAAAATATAAAATCCAGTACTTATATCTTTGTTATGGAAATCAAATTCTGGGAAATATTCTAATATATTTTTCTTGTGGAATTCCATAAAATAATTAAAATACTTAGAATTAAAATCTATTTTTAATAGTTTGAAGTAATCTTTTTTTTGTTGTGATTTATAAATTTGTACAAGATAATATATATTAATAAATGCTGTACCCATATTCATAAAGGCTACAGGAAGGGAACCTATTATAAAACCATATATTGAAAATATTGTAGAGCCTAACAAATTTATCCAGCGGAGTTTTAAAATTGAACTCATTAACAGGGAAATCAATACTAAAATGAAGCTAAATAACCTATCCATTCTACCCACTGAGGATTCATATTATCACCTCCATTATTTTATATTATGACTTATAATGTTGCCTTATCCAATATAAGTTTTTTTATAATGAAGTAATTACTCCCATTAAACCAAATTTATCTTTATCTCTTCTATAGGAATGGAGCATAGGATTAGATTTAGTTGAAAGGTCTATTATTGTAATATTTTCTTCTTTTATACCCATTTCCATTAATAATCTCTTATTAGTTTCTTGCAAATCTATGAGATATTTTTTTATTGGATTTTTTTAGAGATAATTTCATTATGAAAATTAAATTCATTTTCAAATAGTTCCTTTACATCCATATCAACTTCAAAATCATTTTTTCCTATACTGGGACCTAAAACTGCAATTATATCATTAGGATTTGATCCATAATTATTACCATAGCAGATACTCCATAGATTCCTATTTCTTAAGAGTTCCTTTCCAGCCAGAGTGAATATTACCATGGACCCTTTTTATAGGGTCATAGAGAATAATTGGGGTGCAATCAGCATATTTACTAATTAAGGCTATATTTTTAAATTAGTTATAAGACCATCATTATTTTGAATTACACGACCAATTTCATATTTTTCACCTTGGTTAATATCTTTAATAGCTGTAATATTTTTTTTGAGTGTTCTTGTATACTAGAAAATATTTCTATAGGCTCGATGCCCATAAACTCTAAGGTTTTTTTTATGATTTTCCTTAATTTTATCTTGACTACTACCATATTTAAAGCTCATATTCATATCAATTGTAGTAAAACAGTGGTTTAATCCTAATTCTTTTAGCTTAGGTATTAGGATATAACGTATATTGTCTTTTATCTCAATAGAATACTTCATATTTTTCTCCTTGTTATAGCATATTTTACATAATAAACCTTTCAATATACTATTCTATACTTTATTCAATATTAACTCAATAGAAAATATAAAGGTGATAAATAAAGAATATTATCGGGTATATATTTAATAAGAAACTAGAGGAGGGATATAAAATGAAGAAAATTCTAGTTGCAGTAGATGGCTCAGAAAATTCCCGAAAAGCTATATTAAAAACTAAAGAATTAGCTAAATTAAACAGTAGTGATGTAGTATTATTACATGTTGTAAACGATGTTATGAATAGTCCGTATATAACTAATAGAGAATATAGAACTGTAATAAGTAAAGCCTTTATAGAACAGGGAAACAATATATTAAGGGAGTCATTAGAAGAATTTAAAGGATTTGAAGGCAATGTAAGAACAGAGATTAAATTTGGTGACCCAGGGAAATTAATAGTTGAAATGGCAGAAAAAGAGGAATTCGACCTTGTAGTTATGGGTAGTAGAGGGTTAAATGCTATATCTAGAGCAATGCTTGGTAGTGTATCTAATAAGGTTTTAAATAATATTCATGTATCTGTATTAATAGTAAAATAGCGTTAAAACTATATCAAATATTAAAAGTTGACACAACAAGGAGGAGAAAAAAAGAAAAGCTAGATAATCTTATAGCAAGGGGGAACAGTAGTAGAAGCAGATATTCTAGAAGAGTTAGCTGAAGCCATTGGAGTTACAGCAGATAATTGAGGTAACTGGTGGCATCCATGGTGCTAACAGATTAGGTGGGAATGCTATTGCTGATATTGTAGTATTTGGTAAGATTGCTGGTAAATCTGTTATGGGTAAATAACTTTTTAGATAATTTAATAGTAAAGTTAAGAGTAGAATACCTGGCAAGGTAAATAACTTGCTAGGTATTTGTATTGTCTTAATAAAATACTAAGTAGAGCAAAATAGGTAGATAGTGGTATAATATAATTAAATATTTATAGAAGGGGGGGATAAAGATGAAAAGACAAAATAATAGTTTATTAAGCTTAGAGATATTTGTTATTGTATGTATATTAATGATCAGTTTAACAGGATGTTCTGCAATTAGAGATAAAATTGCAGTGACAAAGGGTGAATTAATAGGTAACCATTTTGAAGTGTCAACTTTTGACCATTTAGGGAATAAGACATTAACAGTAGATGGAAGCAAAATAACAGTAGGATTATTTGAAAATGATGCTAACATAGATGAAACATCAACTGGGTATGGTTCAAGTGTTTTAGAAATAACAGTTAACGGGAAACAATTACTTCAAGTTGGAAATACTGTAATTTTGCAGAAGATGGATTAGACATGGTGGAAGACTTTGAGATACCTCAAGACATATCTGTAGATAGTGGTGGAGGATTAGTTCCTATTGATAGATTTATAAACAATATTAAAAATAATCTTGGGAAGAAAAAGACAATTATAATATCAAGTCAAATGGGAATTCCTATAGGAGTATATCAAGGGAAGAATGTTTATGTTACAGTTCCAGATAATTTACCAAAGATGACAAGATTAAATATTGATGGTAAAAGTTTATATATTCATCGTGCAAATTACCTGATATTTGATACAGAGATGATTAAATAATAGAAGAATAAGTTATTTTAAAAGATTAGAGGTGTGTATTTATTGGATATTTTAAATTCAAAGGAATTAGTTGAAAAGCTAATAAATGAAAATAAAATGGTATTGGTTTACTTTGGAAGTAAAACCTGTGGTGTATGCACAGATTTGAAACCTAAAGTTGAGGATATATTAAAAAAATATCCTAAAATCAAAAGTGCCTATATAGATGTGGAAAAATTTCATAAAATAGCAGTTTCCTATGGTTTTTTTTCACTATACCAGGTATTCTTTTATTTGTTGAAGGTAAGGAGTCTATAAGAGAAGCTAGACATATTAGTGTTCAAGACATAGATAATAGGATTTCGCGTTATTGTAGTTTATTATTTGAATAATATAAAGTCTATTAATGAAAGAGGAACTATATGAGAATAGGATATGCATGTTTAACAATAGGAGTTAGAGATTCAAATTTTAGAAGATGTATGCTTAAAAATGCTAGTGAAGATAAATTATTATCTATTATTAAGCATAATTTAAATTCCCTTGAAAATATAATCGACTATAATATAGAGAATAATATAAAACTTTTTAGAATTAGCTCTGATTTAATACCCTTTGGATCCAGCCAGGTAAATAGGATTCCTTGGTGGGATGTGTATGCTTCAAGGTTTTCTTCAATTGGAAGAAAAATAAGAGAGGCTGGGATACGTGTTTCTATGCATCCTGGTCAATATACTGTATTAAATTCTCCGAAAGTAGATGTAGTTAAAGGAGCCATAGATGACTTAATTTATCATAATAGGGTTCTTGATTCTCTTGGAGTAAATATAGATGGAAAGATTGTCCTTCATATTGGAGGAGTTTATGGAAATAAAGAGGAGGCTATTAATAGGTTTGTTACAAATTTTAAGCTATTAGATATAAGGATAAAGGAACGCTTAGTTGTGGAAAATGACGATAAATCTTTTAATATAGCAGATGCTTTAAAAGTAGGAAATTCTCTAAATATTCCTGTTGTTTTTGACAATCTTCATAATGAGGTTTTACCCTTTGATATTACAAAGGACAATAAATATTGGATAGAACAATGTAAGAAAACATGGAAAAAAAGAAGATGGGACTCAAAAAAATACATTACTCCCAACAAAATTTAGATAAAAAAACCTGGTGCCCATTCTAATACTATAGATTTAGAGTCTTTTATGAGTTTTGTAGAAGATTTAAATAGTGAAACAGATATAATGTTAGAAGTAAAAGACAAAAATATTTCTGCTATTAAGTGTATTAATGGTATCAATGCAAATAATAAAATAAAAACTCTTGAAGTAGAATGGAGTAAATATAAATATAATGTGTTAGAGCATTCATCGGAAAAATATAATAAGATTCGTAAATTGCTTAAAGAAAAAGATTGTTATCCTGTGGTGGAATTTTATAAATTAATAGATGATGCTTTGTCTATAGAGATAACAAAAGGTAATTTTATAAATGCAGCTCTTCATGTTTGGGGGGGATATTTTAAATCAAAAGCAAGTGATGCTGAGAAGAGTAAGTTTATGAAATCTTTAGAAAGATATAAACAAGATAAACTATCGGAAAAAAACTGTTAAAAACCAATTGATGAAGATGGCTTTAAAGTATGAAGAAGAATATCTTTTGAATTCATATTATTTTTATTTATAATATAAAATGTCCTTAATATTATATATGGTAAGGACATTTTATACTTTGATAAGTTAATACTATTTAGTATTGTAGATGGGTTCTTCCCACCATCCAAAGGCGATTCTTCCGCTAGCTGTTAAATCTGGTGTTTCTGGATTAGATAAAAATATTAAAAAAAAGAGCCACCTGGTGGGAAAATAAACTTTCCTTGCTCATCATCTACAATGGTTGTTTCAGGTTGACCACGTCTTACAAAGGCTTTTATACCACCTATAGGTTCACCAGTTACATTTGAAGAATATTGTAATTTTATTTTTGGACTTGGAAGTGGACAAAAAGCTAAGTTTGCTGGAGTCACAAGGGTTGATTCATATGGGCTTCCAGGAGGCGTTGTGTTGAACCATATTTGAGCTCTAAAGGGTGATTCTGAAACATCACTTACAGTCCAAACAGTTACGTGCAAGTTAATATTAGAATTAGGGGGGGTTAAAGAGTCTAGCCCAAGCGCTTGTATTATTACCAAAGGATAGGTTGTCTGCATAGCCAACAAAATATTTCCCTTCTAAAGATTTTGCTAAGTTAATAGGGACGGCAACTTGATACTCTATAGATGGATTATATATTGTTGGATTAGGAAAATGACAATGTGAAAAATAAGGAACTATTTTTGTTATACTCAATGGTATTATTAAATTTATTATCCATAAATAATTACTCCTTTTTTATTTAGACTTATTTTATTATATGCTAAGTGGTAATAATGGTTTCTTATGAAGTAAATATTGGGGGGGTATTATTATTAATAAGAGTAAATTATTTAAATTGTGCATATATTTTAATAATTTAGTATGCAATGAATAGAAGCTATTATCTTATAAATGGAGGTGAGTTTTATGTCAAAAGATATTGAGTTAGTTCTTTTAAAAAACGATTAATAGTGAATATGAATTAAACTTAATTAAAGGATTGTTAAATGAACATAAAATACCATATATAATAAAGGATTATGGAAGCGGTGGTTATATGCGAATTATTGGTGGAACATCTCTTTATAAGACGGATATATTAGTTGAAAAGTCAATGCTAGATGTAGCAAATCTCTTCTAGAAGATTTTATTTTTTTATGAGTAATTTTATTAATATTTTAATGTTTTTTTGCAGATACTAATCTTGAAGAATAAAATAAGGAGAGATGTTTTGTGACTGTAATGAATAAATTAGAAACAGCTTTAGCTAGTGCTAAAGGTTTAGCAGCTGATTTAAAGACATTTTCTTTGGATACAGATGATCAAAGTGCAAAGCAAATGTTTAATATGCTTTCTTCAAATGCAGAAAACATGGCTCAAATGATTGAAAATAGAGTAAATCATCTTAAGAGTGAAGAACCTCAATATAATAAACAACAATAATATAAAATAAAACTTCTATATAAGAAAGAATATGGAAGTTTTTTATTTTATATTATTAATATTTTTTATGGGCATTATATTAATATATTAGTATTTAAGAATATAGAAGGATGATATTATGAATATAAAAAATATATTTTAGAAGCGGAAAAGTTAAATATTTTGGAATTGTTTATTAGAACATCAATATTGTATTTTGTCTTATTTGCGTCTACTAAGGTTATGGGATTTCGACAAGTAGGCATAGTTACTCCATATAATTTTTTTGATGGCTGCTGGAATTAGTCATATTGCAGCTTCTCGCATGGTAGATCCAAAATCAAGGCCAATTGATGCAATAATAATAATATTTTTATACACTTTAATCAATATAGGTATTTCATATCTTTATTTTAAATTTCCATCAATAGTGTCGCAAAAACCAATAATATTAATTAAGAATGGGAAAATCGTAAAAAAATAATTTATTAAAATCAAAATTAACAATTGACAATTTATTTTCTATACTAAGAGAAAAAGATGTTCACAATATAGAAAATATAGAATATTTAATTGCTGAAGCTACGGGAGACTTTAGTGTGGGAGTAAACAAAAATATGATGCCACCAAGCAAAATGGATATGGGGGGGATAAAAGTCCCACAAGATGCACTATCAGAAGTTATTATATACAAGGGCACGATTGATGGAAAGGTACTTAAAAAAAATGATTTGAGTTATGAATGGATTAAAGGTGAACTTAATAAAAGCAAGATAGATAATATAGACAGTATTTATCTCGGGGTTTTAACTCCCGATAAAAAAATTATATATTATTTTATAGAATAGGGGATATTTTATATGGATGTTTTTGGTGTTATTAAAGATATTTCTTTATTAGGTTATGTATTAAGAACATTAATTGTAGGAATAATATCCTTCGGAGTAGGAAGATTTATGATGAAAAGAACAATAAATCAACTTACTACTTATGATTTTTCAGTAGTGTGGATATTAGGAGCTATTACAGTTGCACCTTTGTTAGATGGAGAGATTTCATTTACATATATAATAGTTCCATTAATAGCATTATTTTTTTTGGCACTATATTATGAGTGTTTTATCTCTGAAAAGTAGAAAGTTATCACTATTTTTTAACGGGAAACCTATTATTTTAATAGATAATGGTAAAATAATTAGAAAAAAAATTTAAATAAGCAATTTATAAATATTGATTTGTTATTAAGTGAATTAAGGCAAAGAGCATATTTGATATTCTAGAAGTAAAATATGTAATTTTAGAACCTAATAGGGCGTTTTAGTATTATAAAAAAGAAAACTACAGATTTGTTACTGCTAATGATTTAAATATTACAGCTAAACCCATGGATTTACCCTTAGTTGTCATTAATGATGGTAAATTGTTTGAGGAAAAATTAAATGAGCTAGGTTTAAATAAAGACTGGCTTATGGATAATCTAAATATGTATGATATTGATGACATTACAAAAGTTTATTTAGCTACTATAGATAGAACTAACAAATTATATATTTCTAAGAAAACATATGATTAGTCACTATATACTACCTAGACAAGGTTTTTATCATTTATTTTACAATAGAGAAAAGGAGAGTGATATTATGAATAGACTAGGGAAAGAGAAGTCTCCATATTTACTACAACATAAAGATAATCCAGTAAATTGGTATCCATGGGGGGGAGAAGAAGCTTTAAATAAAGCCAAAGAAGAAGGTAAATTATTATTTATATCTATTGGTTATTCAACCTGCCATTGGTGTCATGTCATGAATCGAGAAAGTTTTAGTGATGAAGAGGTAGCTAAAGTTCTAAATGAATATTTTATTCCTATTAAAGTGGATAGAGAGGAAAGACCAGATATAGATAAGGTATATATGGAATTTTCTCAAGCCATGACTGGTAGTGGGGGATGGCCATTAAATGTAGTTGCAACTCCAGAAGGTAAGCCCTTTTCTACTGTAACTTATTTACCCAAAAATACTAGAGGTAGAATGATAGGTATCATAGACTATGGAGAGAAGCTTAATGATCTTTGGGAAAAAGAAGGGAAAAGTATACTAAGGAAAAGTAATTTGATCTTAGAAGAGGTAAAAAGCTATCTAATAGATATTCATCAGGAGATATATCTGAAGAAATCAATAAAGATGGAAAATATGATTTGGCCGTAATATACGACAAGGTAAATGGTGGATTTGGAACTAGCCCAAAGTTTCCAATGCCTCAATATATATTATTTTTATTGGCATATGGAGAATATTATGAAGATAAAGAGTCTATGGATATGGCCGAAGATACATTGGAAAAGATGTATAAGGGTGGAATATTTGATCATATAGGATATGGATTTTTAGGTATTCTGTAGATGAAAAGTGGTTAGTTCCCCATTTTGAAAAAAATGCTTTATGATAATGCTCTTATGGCATTAACATATACAAAGGCATATGAAATAACAGGCAAATCTTTATATGGGGAAATTGCTAAAAAGATATTTGAATTTGTAATACGTGATTTATTATCTTCCGAAGGAGGATTTTATTCAGCATTAGATGCAGATTCAGAGGGGGGGATAGAAGGCAAATATTATCTATTTTCTAAAGAAGAGATAATGAACTTATTAGGGGGGGCTGAATGGGGGGGAGAGACATTTTGCAATAATTATGATATCAGCAATTTAGGTAACTTCCAGGGCTTAAATATACCTAATTTAATAAATAAGAATTTACAGTATATAGACCTTAGCTTAGAAAGTATGATTGATAGGATATTCATATATAGGGAGATGAGAATCAAACCACATAGAGATGAAAAGATATTAACATCTTGGAATGGATTGATGATTGGAAGTTTGGCATATGCAGGAAAGATATTGAAGGAAGATTTTATGTTAAAAAGGCAAGGGAAGCTACAAATTTTATATTGAAGAAATCTATAGATCATGAAGGCAATCTCCTATCTGTATATATAGATGGGCAAAGTTATAATTTAGGATGTTTAGATGATTATTCCTTCTTTATATATGGATTACTTGAGTTATTTGAAGTATTAGAAGATAAATATTATTTAAACAAAGGTAAAGAGTTGATGAATAAGTTATTAGATGAGTTTTGGGATAGGGAACAGGGAGGATTTTATTTTTATGGACATAATTCTGAGAAATTGATACTGAGACTAAAGGATTATTATGATGGAGCCATTCCTTCAGGTAATGCTTTTGCACTATTGAATATGTTAAAGTTATATAGATTTACTAAAGATAAGAGGTATGAAGAATTAGCTAAAAAACTGATATTTAGTTTTGGTGAGGATGTGAATAAAACCCTTTAGCACATCTATATTCAGTTATGGCGTTGGGTTATATGATATAAAATAAAAAAAACCGTGGAAATCAAATTTTCCACGGTTTTTATATTTAATTAAAAGAAGTTTAAAAATGTAGTAATTACTCCTGTATTAAAGAAGTCTATAAATAAACTTCCTACAAGGGGGGGTAATATAAAGAATGCTGCTGGTGCTGGACCAAATTTAGTTGTTACAGCATTCATATTAGCTATTCCATTGGGAGTAGCTCCTAGACCAAATCCACAGTGGCCAGCTGCTAATACTGCTGCATCGTAATCTCTTCCCATAACATTAAATGTAATGAAGTTTGCAAATAAGTACATTAATAATGTTTGTGACAATAACATAACCACCATTGGGATGGCTAAATCTGCTAATTGCCATAATTTTAAGGACATAAGTGCCATTGATAGGAACAATGATAAAGCAATTCCACCAAGTATATCGATTTCCACTGTAGGAACATCATAGGATTTGAAAATATCAGAAATATTTCTAATTATTGCCCCCCCTGCAAGCATAGCTCCTATATATGGTGGGAATGTTAATCCTGTTTTTTTTCTAATAAGGAAGAGATAATAGTTCCTATACCCATTGCTATTAATATTTCAAAAGTAGCTACATAAAAATTATTAGGCACTAATTTACCATTATTTTCATCAAGAACATCTACTTCAAAACTAGATTTTTTTCAACATCTCTTTTATCGAGTAAATTATTTTTTTCAATTAATCGTTTTCCTACTGGTCCACCAAGCATACCACCAGCTACAAGACCGAAGGTTGCAGCTGCAACTGCTACTGTATTTGCTCCTACAATTCCGGCATCTTCAATAACTGGTCCAAAGGCTGCTGCAGTACCATGACCTCCAGTCATTGGAACGGAACCAGTTGCCATGCCTAATAGTGGGTTAAGATCGAATAGGGATGCTAGTCCAATTCCTAAAATGTTTTGTAAAACAACTAATACTACAGCAACACCTAAAAATAAAAATACCTTTAATCCACCTTTTCTTAATAATCCAAAGCTTGCACTAAATCCAACTGAAGTGAAAAATATGGTCATAGCAAGTTTTTCTAATGTGCTATCCATTACAAATTCCATAATATTATTTTGTTTAAGTATTAATGCTAATATTGCGAAAAGTAATCCTCCTACTACAGGTGAAGGTATACAATATTTAGATAAAAAGTTTATCTTCTTTACTAAATATTCACCTAGCAACAGTAGTATAACTGCCAATGCAATGGTTTGCACCATATCTAATTGTATAATCATAATATGCCCTCCATATGTTTTATTTTATAATTGTATTATAAAATTAGAGGGACAAGATTATACAATATCCTACAGAAAGGTACAAAAATATTTTAAAATTATGCAATTATAATGTTTTAAAGTATCAATTGTATGAAAATTTATATATCAATTTTAGATATGATTCCTTCTATAAATTTACGTATATTTATTTTGCCTCTGTATTTAGAGCGATTTTCGATATAATTCATTTCCTGTTTTACTTGCTTAAAATCAAAGAGCAATGTTGAGTATTCTGTGAATTTTGCATTATAGTAATCATCTAAACCCATTTCAGCAATATTAGATAGGGCTTTTTGTATAGCGCGTCTTATTCTTTGTTCTATTGCATTTGGGCTAATATTTGTTGATTTAGTAATAGTTTCTTCATTGGCTATTTCATCATATAATTCTTGTAATACATATTGGGAACTATAATCTGCTTTTTTTTATAATCTATTACAATTTCAATAAGTTTTATTAAATCAGAAGTTCCAAGATCACCTATAATCCCAATATCTGAAAAAAAATACTTTCTATTTTTTTGTGTAGTATTTATTTGTATTATTGGATTAGTTTGACCAACATTTCCTAACAAGTCTTTTATTATGGACATGGATTTTCTAACTCGATATTATGAGATATATTTTAATAACATTGATAACTTCAATTGAATTAATTGGTTTTTATAAAAACAATACTCCAGTATTATATGCATTTGATATCATTGGTTCATCTTCTACTTGAGATATCATGATTATCTTTCCTGAATAGCCTTTTTCAAGGATACCTTTGACTATTTGAACACCATCTTTATGGGGGGGTAAAAGATAATCTATTAATACTATATCAGGATTATAAAAAAAAGTATCTCTTCTATGGCATGTTTCCCACTATTTAAATCAGCTACAACTTTACCTAGTTTATTTTTTTTACAATAATAGTTTTTAACATCTGAACAATATTTACATCATCATCTATAATCATAATAGTATTTATCACAACATCACCCTCTTAATGAATTTAATGGTATCGATATGGTAAAAGTAGTTCCCATATTTTTCTTTGATTCAATGTCAATTGAACCATTCAAATTTTCCACAATATTTTTAATGTGTGAAAGTCCAATTCCTGTAGATGGTTCTCCAGTATGTTTATCGAACTTAGTAGTAAATCCAGGGTTAAAAATATATGGGAGAATATCTTCTTCTATTCCTTCACCATCATCAGAAATTTTAAGTATAATATTTTCAGAATCCTGTAGTTGAATGACCTGTATATTGCCATTTTCTTTTGATGCATCTATAGCATTTATTATTAGATTATTTAATATGGTAAATAAAAAAAATAATATTTTAATATATACATTGTCATTTATTTTTAAATTTATATTTACTTTTTTTTATTATTTTGTTCAACATATCTATTTATATTATCTTCTATTATTAAACCAATGTCTTTAAAACTCATGGCATCATTTTCTTCAAAGTCTTTAATAAATCCTTCTAACCCACTTATTACTCTATAATAGTCTTTTTTTAATTTCATGAACTTCTCGGGCGATATCTAAAGCTGTTTTGCTTATTTTCATATTATCTTTATGATTTTGATATAGGCTATGACTTTTACTCATTACATTTTCAATGTCTTTCATGGATTTATTAAGATAAAACATCTCTGCTTGTATATTAGATATTATTGTATTTAATTGAGTGTATCTTTTTTTGGTGTTCCTTTTTCCGAATTAACAGCTCTTGATTTTTAAATATTATGAATATTGTATATGAAGCTATGCTTCGAATTAATCCTATAATCAATATGTAGTGGAATAAATTCAAATTTAAATTGTTTCTCAAAGAGGATTCAAATATATTACAAATAATATCTATAGAAAACAAAGTTAAGATAGTTTTATAGCATTATCACTGTGTTTTCTCAAGGATGTAAAATAAGCTAAAATTCCAAATAAAGCATAGTATATGGAACCGGGAAAATCAATTTTTAGTATTTCTAGTGCATTACCAGAGAATTTAAGAGAATTAATAAATCCTCTTAAAACAAAAACAGATAATCCAGTTAGAATTCCTAAATAAATTTCTTTTAAATCTGTGTATAATAATAGGGCTAAGCTTAGAGCCAACACACCTGCTGAAAATCTAAAGGCATCTTGGAAAGGATAAAAATACATTTCCCCCCCAAATAAAGTAATAGTTATTATAGCAATAAAGTATTTTTTTTATTTTGTCCATAGCTAATCCTCCAATTATTTTAAATTATAACATATTTTAAAATAATGTGTTAATTTATCGGATTTTAGAAAAATATTTACATTAAGCTAAAATAGTGTATAATATATTATAATGATGATCAAGAATAGTAGTTATATAAAAGGTCTATAGCGAGTTAGGAATGGTGAAAGCCTAATGATACTTATATGACGAATGGACTTGGGAGTATATACCTGAATAAGTAGGGTATAGGGTTAATCACCCTTATTTGATTAAAGTTGGCTTTTAATAGCAATTAGAGTGGTACCGCGGAATTTAACCTTTCGTCTCTTATTAGAGATGAAGGGTTTTTTTATTTTAGGGAGGGAGATATAAATGGATAAAAAAAATTGTTTTTAGTGGTGTTCAACCTTCAGGGGGGTTTTGACCATAGGAAATTATATAGGAGCCATAAGAAATTGGGTTGAACTTCAAGATGAATATAATTGTTATTATTGTGTAGTAGATCAACATGCTATAACTGTACCACAAGTACCAAAGGATTTAAGAAGAAACACTTTAGATGTGTTAGCATTACTTTTAGCAGCGGGAATTGATCCAGAAAAATCTGCATTATTCATACAATCCCATGTATCTGCTCATTCAGAATTATCCTGGGTTCTTAATACTATGACTTATATGGGTCAATTAAATAGGATGACTCAATTTAAAGAAAAATCTAGAAGGTCAGAAGAAAATTTAAATGCAGGATTATTTACTTATCCTGTATTAATGGCTTCAGATATTTTGTTGTATAATACTGATTTAGTTCCAGTGGGAGAAGATCAAAAACAACATTTAGAATTAGCTAGGGATTTAGCTGAACGATTTAATAATAGATATAGTGATACTTTTAAAGTTCCAGATCCCTTGATAAAAGAATTTGGAGCAAGGATTATGAGTTTACAAGATCCAGAATCCAAGATGAGTAAATCTGATAAGGACCAAAATGGCTATATACTTTTGTTAGATGATGCTGATACTATTCGTAGGAAGATAAAAAGAGCTGTTACAGATTCCACTGGTGTTGTATCGTATAATGATGAACAATTAGGTTTAAAAAAACCTATTAAATATTTATTCTGCATTTACCTTAGAAAGTATAGATGAAATAGTTGAAAGATATGAAGGTGTTGGATATGGAAAGTTTAAGGAAGAATTAGCAGAAGTAGTAGTTCAGGGTTTAGCTCCTATACATGAAAAATATAATTATCTAATGAAAAATAAAGATTATTTAGAAAGTGTATATAAATCAGGGGGGGCTGAAAAGGCAGAATATCAAGCTATGAAGATGTTGAGAAAAGTTTATAGAAAAATTGGCTTTGTTCAAAGATAATATTATTTAAGCCCCCCTTTGTTTAGACATAAGGGGGCTTAAATTAATTATTTTTCATGGCTTTTTCAGCAAATTTAGTTGTTACTATGTTATTATAATCAGCTCTTTCTTCTAATTCTCCTGCTAATTCCATAATATCCATCATATGATTTAATCCATCTTCAGTAATAATTAAGTCTGGCTTCCAGCTGTCCTGTTCCTTATATCTATCTATAAGTGTTATTAGGATTTCATCTTCAGTATCTGGAAATTGGGATTTTAATGCTTTTGCTATTTCTTCAGAAGAATGTTCTTGAACCCATACCATGGCTTTATATAAAGCATTTGTAAATTTTTGAATAGTTTCTGGATTTTTTTTCTATATATTCTTTAGTTGCCGAATAGCAAGTATACGGGATATATCCCCCCCTTCTTTTCCAATTGAAGCTACTACATATCCTTTTCCTTCCTTTTCTAAGGTGGCAGCTACAGGCTCAAAAAGGGTAACATAGTCTCCTTCACCAGCGATAAATGCTCCTGCCATGGCTTCAAATTGTATATCCGTTCTAACTATTACATCTTCATCTAACTTTAATCCTTTAGATTTTAGTACATATTCTAAGGTCATTTCTGGCATTCCGCCTTTTCTACCACCAATAACTGTTGTTCCCTTTAACTTATCAAAGGTGAAGTTATCATCTTTTTCTCTTCCAACCAAAAAGGAACCATCTCTTTGGGTAAGTTGGGCAAAATTAATTACATAATTTTCTCTTCCTTGATTATATACGTATACGGATGCTTCTGGACCCATGAATCCAATATCTACTTCTCCACTTAAGAGTGCCGCCATAACTTTATCTGCGCCCTTGCCGTTTATTAGTTCTATATCAAATCCCTCTTCTTCAAAAAAACCCTGGGTAATGGCTATATATTGAGGGGTATAGAATAATGAGTGGGTGACTTCCATTAATTTAATCTTTTGATTTGGACTTTTTGAACATGCTGTTCCAATCAAGGTCAAAATCAAAACCATGATTAGACAAAATGTCAAAGCCTTAAAATGTTTTGACATCCCATCACTCCTTGTATAATATAGTATTATGATAGTTTCTTTAATGATATTGTATTCTTTTAAATATATTGGTTACTATAATTTTAAGGAGGGTGGTATATGAACATACCTAATATTTTGACATTATTAAGAATTATTTTAGTTCCTATTTATCTTTTAGTATTTTTTTCAAATCTTAAGAATCGAGTATTATTGGCAGGATTAATATTTATTTTAGCTGGGATTTCTGACGTTCTAGATGGATATATAGCTAGAAAATATGATTTAATTACAAAATTAGGTAGTGTTTTAGACCCTTTTGCAGACAAGATGATGACATTTGCAGTTTTAATTAGTTTTACTTGGGCTAAGTTAATTCCATCATGGATTTTAATTGCCCTTGGAATAAAGGAAATGCTGATGATTTCAGGTGGTGCCATATTATATTTATTTAAGGGTAATCAAGTATTGCCTTCAAATAAATATGGTAAAATTGCAACTACATCTTTTTATGCAGCTACTCTATCTATAGTTTTAGACTTCCTGAGATGATATCGAAAGTTTTGTTCTTTACAACAGTAGTATTAAATATTTTGGCATTTATAAATTATTTAATAATTTATATTTCTATGAGGAAGAATACTCAGGGAATCAGTTGACAAATAGATGTTTAATCTATATAATTAAAGCAATAATTTGATAAATGTAGTGAGGAAGAGGAGTAAATAAATAACTTTTACAGAGAAAGGATCCTAGGCTGAAAGATCTTTGGAGCAATATTTATTGAAGGTAGCTTCTGAACATTTAGGCTGAAAGATAGTAGGTCTAAACGGTTATTCCGTTATAATTTTCGAGAGTCATGACTTAAGTCATGGAATTAAGGTGGTACCGCGATATTGACCCTTCGTCCTTATTTATATAAGAATGAAGGGATTTCTTTTTTTTAGAGGAGGAATGTAGATGTTGGAAAATTTATCAAAGACGTATAATCCTAAAGATTTTGAGGATAGATTATACGAATATTGGAATGATAATGGATATTTTATGGCCCATGTAGATGAGAATAAAAAGCCTTATACTATAATGATGCCACCACCAAATGTTACTGGAAGTCTTCATATGGGGGCATGCATTAAATAACACAATTCAAGATGTCTTGACTAGATGGAAAAGAATGTCTGGCTATGAAGCTTTGTGGTTGCCAGGAACAGACCATGCTAGTATCTCTACAGAAGCAAAGGTAGTGGAAAAGATTACTAAGGAAGGTAAGACCAAAGAAGAATTAGGGAGAGAGAAGTTTATAGAAGAAGCATGGGAATGGACCCATTTATATGGTGGAACTATAAAAAATCAACTTAAAAAAACTTGGTGTATCTTGTGATTGGTCTAGGGATAGATTTACTTTAGATGAAAATTTAAGTAAGGCAGTAGAAGAAGTATTTATTAGGTTATATGATAAAGGATTGATTTATAGAGGAGATAGAATAATAAACTGGTGTCCTAGCTGTAGAACTGCAATATCAGATGCTGAAGTTGAACATGAGGATAGTAAAGGTTATATATGGCATATTAATTATCCCATTAAAGATAGTAATAATTTTATAACCATTGCTACTACAAGACCAGAAACTATACTAGGAGATTTAGCAATAGCAGTTAATCCTAAAGATGAAAGATATAAAAATTTAGTTGGGAAAGTAGCTATATTGCCATTGGTAAATAGGGAAATTCCAATTATAGCTGATGATTATGTTGATATGGAATTTGGTACAGGAGCCGTTAAAATAACACCTTCCCACGATCCTAATGACTTCGAAGTAGGAGAAAGGTTCCATCTTGGTCAATGTATAGTCATAGATGAAAAAGGATATATAAACTCTAATGGTGGAGAATATGAAGGATTAGAAAGATTTGAAGCTAGGAAAAAGATAGTTGAGGATTTAAAAGATCAAGGTTATTTACTGGAAGTTAAAGAACATGAAAATGCTATTGGACACTGTGAACGTTGTAATACTATAATTGAGCCTTTAATATCAAAGCAATGGTTTGTAAAAATGGAACCCCCCCTTGCTAAACCAGCTTTAGAGGCTTATAAAAAGGAGAACTAAATTTTATACCTGAGAGATTTGGAAAAGTATATAGTCACTGGTTAGAAAATATTAGGGATTGGTGTATATCTAGACAACTATGGTGGGGACATAGACTACCAGTTTACTATTGTATGGATTGTAACGAAGTAATGGTTGCAAGGGAAAAACCTGAAAAATGTAGTAAATGTAATAGTATAAATATTAAACAAGATGAAGATACATTAGATACATGGTTTTCATCTGCATTATGGCCTTTTTCTACTTTAGGTTGGCCAGACAATACAGAGGATTTACAATACTTCTTCCCTACAGATGTGTTGATTACAGGTTATGATATTATTTTCTTCTGGGTAGTTAGAATGGTATTTTCTAGTATTGAGCAAATGGGTCAAATACCATTTAAAGATGTATTTTAACAGGTTTAGTAAGAGATAGTGAAGGTAGAAAAATGAGTAAGTCTTTAGGTAATGGTATTGACCCATTGGAAGTTATAGATATTTATGGTGCAGATGCTTTGAGATTTACTTTGGTTACTGGAAATACTCCTGGGAATGATATGAGATTTTATATGGAAAAAGTAGAATCCAATAGAAATTTTGCCAATAAGCTTTGGAATGCCACTAGATTTGTTCTTATGAACTTAGAAGAGGATGTAGTAAAGAAAGAACTTCAATTATCAAAACTAGAGGAAGAAGACAAATGGATTTTAACTAGATTAAACAATGTAGTTAAAGAAGTTACAGATAATCTTGATAAATATGAACTAGGTTTAGCTGCTCAAAGGATTTACGAATTTATATGGGATGATTATTGTGATTGGTATATTGAAATGGTTAAGTCAAGATTATATGGTGCTGATATTGAAAGTAAGGAAGTGGCTCAACAAGTATTATTATATGTATTAAAGGATATAAATAGATTGTTACATCCATTTATGCCCTTTATTACAGAAGAAATATGGCAGCATTTACCTAATAATGAAAATCCATTGATTGTTTCTAAATGGCCAGAGTTTAGAGAAGACTTAAGCTTTATTAAATCTGAGGAAGCCATCGAGTTTATAAAGACGGCAATTAAAGGAATTAGAAATGCTAGAGCTGAAATGAATGTAGCACCTTCTAGAAAAGCTAATATTATATTTGTAACAAAAGATGAAGAGATAAAAGAAATAATATCACAAGGTGAAAGATATTTTGTTAATTTAGCAAGTGCAGAAGATATAAAAATACTTTCTAATAAAGATGAAATAGGAGAAGATAATGTATCAATAGTATTAGATAGAGCGGAAGCATTTTTACCTCTTAAGGATTTAATAGATTTTGATAAAGAAATGGAAAGATTAGAAAAGGAAAAAGAAAAGCTTGAAGGAGAATTAAAAAGAGTTAGAGGCAAATTATCTAATGAAGGATTTGTTTCTAAAGCACCAGAAAAATTGTAAATGCCGAAAAGGAAAAACTTGAAAAATATAAGGACATGATGGATAAAGTATTAGAAAGAATAAATAGCTTAAAAATAATAAATAAGGTGAGGAAAATATGGAATATAGGGATGCTTTAGATTATATAAACGATAAGAGCAAGTTTGGATCCCGTTTAGGATTAAGCTCAATAGGTAGACTTTTAGAGTTGTTGAATAATCCTCAAGATGATTTAAAATTTATCCATGTTGCAGGGACTAATGGTAAAGGTTCTACATCTTCTTATTTGGCTAATTGCATTAAAGAGGCTGGATATGAGGTTGGTTTATTTACTTCTCCTTATTTAGAAAGATTTAATGAGAGGATACAAATAAATGGAATAGATATTCCAGATGAAGATTTAGGACGAATTACTTCTTACGTAAAAGATGCAGCTGATAAAATGGTGGAAGAAGGTTTAGAACATCCTACGACCTTTGAGATAATTACAGCTATTGCCTTTATATACTATAAAGAAGAAAAACAGATTATGTGGTTTTAGAAGTTGGATTAGGAGGTAGATATGATTCTACAAATATTATAAAGAGTTCTCTTGCTTCTGTAATTACTACAATTGATATTGATCATATAAAAGAGTTAGGTGATACTTTAGACAAAATCGCTTATCAAAAAGCAGGCATAATTAAAAATAATGGATTAGTGATTTCATATCCACAAAAACTAGAAGCAATGACGGTATTGGAGAATGTAGCAAAAGAGATGAGTGCTGAACTACATTTTATGAACAAAGATAATGTGGATGTAATTAGTGAATCTGAATTTGGTAGTATTTTTAACTATCGCCGTAATGAAGAGCATATAGAAGATATAAAGATATCTATGATAGGAGATTATCAAATATATAATGCTTCTTTAGCCATTACAACTTTGACGATTTTAAGAGAAAAAGGTTGATTAAAATAAGTGATGATGAGATCCTAAAGGGACTAGCTAAGACAAAGTGGAAAGGTCGTTTAGAAGTTTTAAAGAAAAAAACCAACTTTTTTTAATTGATGGAGCCCATAATGTACAGGGTATAAATCATTTAAAAAAAAGGCCTTAGAATTATTTTCTTATAAGAAACTTATATTAGGTATAGGTATATTAAAAGATAAAGATGTGGATCATATGATTGAGACTTTGATACCTTTGGCAAATAAGATTGTAGTTACTGAAGTTGATATGCCTAGAAAATTAGATGCAGAAATTTTAGCCGAAAAATAAGTAAGTATAATAAAGAAGTTTATATTGAAAAGGATATTAAAAAGGCTATTGATAAATCTATTGAAATAGCAGATAAAGATGATCTCATTGTTTTGGTGGATCTTTATATTTAATTGGAGAAGTTAGGACTTTGGTTAACCTTCTATAGCATTGCTATGGAAGGTTTTTTTCACCCTTAGCTATGATAGTGCATAAATTGTTATATATGAATGGGGGGGGTGAAAAGTTGCTAACTGAGAAAATCATAACTGCAAATTATGGAGATGATACTGTAAGTATAATAGATAATATTGAGCCTTTAAAAATCCATACAATTAATTTAAGGGATTTAGTTTTAAGTAGTAATTGTGATTTTGATATGCAAGTAAAAAAATAAAATTGGACCTACATCATTATTAATGGATAATTATAACAATTTATTAGTAATTAATTCATATGATGATTCTTTGTTTAAAATAGATTTAAATAAAAATAGATTGTTAGGGACAATTAAGGTGGGAAGATGTCCCACTTTAATAAAATTATATAATGATATTCTATTTGTTTTGAATTCAGATTCAAATTCTTTATCTATAATTGAAAAAAGAAAATTTGGTGCCTTTAGAATTTATTAAAATGAGTGGCAAGCCAACGGATATGGAAGTTCATACAAAGGAAAGGATTTTATTTATTACTAATTCTAATAGTCATAGTTTAAGTATTATTGATTTAAGTAGTGGGAAAATGGAAAATATAAGGCTTTCTTCAGAGCCCTTAAAGATATTAATTGAAGATAATATTATTTTTATAATGTGTTTTTTTTAAATAATGGATTTCCAAACTATAGCAAATTATTTGCTTTGGAAATGATAGATTATAGAATAATATGGTCTATAAGAATAAAAGGATTATATTCTGATTTTATCAAGTTAAAAAGACAGGATTACTTTTATTTAATAGATTCAGAAAATGGATTGGTATGTGGTTTAGATATTAAAAGTCATATAATTGATAAGAAAATATATCTTGGAGGATTACCTAGTAGAATAGTCTATGATAAAAAAAAGAAAACTTTATATTAATGATTTATTAAACAATGAAATTATTATTATTGATATATTAAATAATAGTAGGATAGAGAGGAAAATTAGAGTAGGAAGAGAACCCAGGACATTTTTCTACTCTAATTTTCTACTTTTGAATAAATAAATTGATAATGTTCCTATAAATTGAATCAGGTTTTTCTTTCCAAGCTTGGCAAATCATTTTAGCTTGTTTTGCAGATGCAACATTAAGGTATAAACTAAATAAAACATTCTTCATTTTCCACTAGTTTTAAGTTTACAGTATATTGATTATCTTCTTTTTTGAAAATACTCAGAAAATACTTGGGCTTCTTTTTTTGTATTAATTTTTGAGTGTTGAATTCTGTTTCTAATTCTTGTTTTATACTTTTAGGTATTTTAGTATCAAAATATTTTAAAGTTATTTTTCCTTTTTCAGAGATAATATATTTAGCATCTTCATCCTCTGTGGAGATTTTTATAAAATCTGTTTCTATTAATTCACTTAAATATTGCTGTAAGAAAAAAATAATTCATATAATTTTTTTTCTAATATAAATTCAGTTAGTTGGTTTTTTTGAAAAAGAATAAGGAGATTCATTTATTATATATAATAATAGCAATTTATTTTGAGCCATTTCTGCAGTATTATCTGTAAACATTATTATCACCTCTTTTACTTTCACACAT
>JMBX01000046.1_pt1 | contig 29723 bp, 60 predicted proteins | sample 616521 | NCBI WGS metagenome assembly JMBX01 (sample SAMN02727906, study PRJNA239997) | anaerobic digester metagenome | biome: anaerobic digester; isolation source: mesophilic anaerobic digester inoculated with municipal waste water sludge... | place: Germany: Bielefeld University, CeBiTec ...
TTTTCATTTAAGTTTACAAAGCGCAGAAAAAAAACTAGGAGGGGGGGAAAAGATGAATATACTTTATTTAGACTTATTTGCAGGTATAAGTGGAGATATGACTCTAGGAGGATTTATTGATTTAGGAGTTAAAGAAGAAGTATTATTAGATGGATTTAAAAACTTAATATTGATGGATACGATATAAAAATTAGCAAGAAAAATAAAAATGGAATAATGGGTACAAAGGTAGATATTATATTAGAAGACCATCATGAATATCATCATAATCATAGTCATGATCATGACCATCACCACCATACCCATGATAGAAATTTATTTATTATTGAAAATTGATAGATGATAGTACATTAGATGACAATATAAAAGAATTAAGTAAGAAGATATTTCGTCATGTAGCATTAGCAGAATCTAAAATCCATGGAAAGACTTTAGATGAAATCCATTTCATGAAGTAGGAGCAGTAGATTCTATATTAGATATTGTAGGAACTGCCATTTGTCTAAATGAACTTGAAATAGACAAAATAATTAGTTCTCCTCTACATACGGGAACAGGATTTGTCCATTGTCAACATGGCTTAATACCAGTACCAGTACCAGCTACTTTAGAGATATTAAAGGAAAACAATATTCCCTTTTATAGTACAGGTATTAAAAAAGAGTTAGTAACACCAACAGGAGCAGCTATAGTAGCAGGAATAGTAGATGAATTTGGACCTATGCCAAATATGGAAGCAAAGGCTGTAGGGTATGGAGCAGGTACTAGAGATTTAGAAATACCTAATATGATGAGGATGGTTTTAGGACGTAAAAAAAAGTAGATAATGAAATATTTCTTTTAGAAACAAATATAGATGATACTACTGGAGAAACCCTAGGCTATGTAATGGATAAATTATTAGAAAATAATGCTAGAGATGTATTTTATACCCCCCCAATATATATGAAAAAGAATAGACCAGCCATTAAACTAGAGGTTATTTGTGACGGTGAAAGTATGGAATCCCTTAAAGAAATAATTTTAGAGAAACATCTACGATTGGTATGAGAATTTTTAAAGCAGATAGAACTGTAATGAATAGGGAAATAATAAAGGTTTCAACAGAATATGGTGATATAAGAATTAAAAAAAATCCAGCTTTAAGGATATTGTTAAATATGCTCCAGAATATGAAGATTGTAAAGAGATTGCTAAGAAATTCAATATACTTAAGGGATGCTTATAGAGAAGCTTTAAAGGGGGGGATAGAATAAATAAAATCTACATTTTAGGGTATAGATATGATATCTTAAATACAAGGAGAGGATTTTATGAAGATAATTGTATTTTTAGCAGAGGGATTTGAAGAAGTAGAAGCCTTAACAGTGGTAGACTATCTTAGGAGAAAGGATATTCAAGTAGATACAATATCCATTACAGAGGAAAAGGAAGTAATAGGAGCTCACAATATTAGGGTAATAGCAGACAAGACAATAGAGGAAATAGAGGATATTAATCTTTATAAGGGAGCTATAATTCCTGGAGGAATGCCTGGAGCAACTAATTTACGAGATGACAAAAGGGTCATAGATATAATAAAATCATTATATGAAGAAGACAAACTTACAGCTGCCATATGTGCAGGGCCCATAGTATTGGAAAAGGCTGGCATAATCAAGGGAAAAATATCACATCTTATCCAGGCTTTGAAGGTGAACTAAAGGATGGTATATATAGGGAAGAATCAGTAGTAAGGGATAACAATATTATAACTGCAAGGGGACCAACTTTAGCAGTAGACTTTGCCATAGAAATAATAAGATATTTATTAGGTGAAGAAAAAGCAGAAGAATTAAAAAAAAGGATATATTGTATAAAGGATAATATTAATATATAGTATATTCGTATACGAAAAGCTGCTAAAGGAGAGAGGCAATATGAGTAAGATAGTTTTGGCATTAGGAGGTAATGCCCTTGGAAATTCACCTAAAGAACAATTGGAAATAGTAAAGAAAACAGCAATACCCATAGTAGATTTTATAGAAGAGGGAAACAAAGTACTTATAGTCCATGGAAATGGACCACAAATAGGCTTAATTAATCTAGGTATGAGCATTGCCTCTGAAAAGAATAATAGCATCCCTTCCTTTCCCTTCCCAGAGTGTGGAGCAATGAGTCAAGGATATATAGGATATCATTTGCAAAATGCCATAGGAGAAGAATTAAGAAATAGAGGGATCAATAAGTCTGTATCAACTATTGTTACACAGGTTGTAGTAGATAAGAACGATAAAGCTTTTAGTCGTCCTACAAAACCCATTGGGAATTTTTATACTAAGGAAGAAGCTGAAAAGATTATAAAGGAAAAAGGATATATTATGGTTGAAGACTCTGGAAGAGGATATAGAAGGGTGGTTCCTTCACCAGAGCCCATTGAAATTGTGGAAGAAGAAGCGATAAAAACTTTGTTTGATTATGGCAATATCTTAATAGCAGCAGGAGGGGGGGAGGAATTCCCGTTATTAAAGAAGGAAATTCCCTTAAAGGTATAGATGCTGTTATTGACAAGGACTTAGCAGGAGAAAAAAATTGCTGAAGTAATAGATGCAGATTATTTTATAATATTAACTGCAGTTGATAAGGTAGCTATTAACTTTAGAAAACCAAATCAAAGGAATCTAGATAAGATAGATATAAAAGAAGCCAAAGAACTTATAGAAGAAAATCATTTTGAACCAGGAAGTATGTTGCCAAAGATGTTAGCAGCAATTAAATTTGTAGAGTCAAAAGCTGGTAGGACTTCTATAATCGGTTCATTAAATAATGCTAGAGAAACTATATATGGTGCAGCAGGTACTATTATAACTAGGTAAATTTTTACCTAGTTTTTTTTATATTGGATTGTGTTACAATTAAGAAAGATATAGATGGGAGTGATTATATGGAGCCAATAATAACTATAAAAAAATCTAAGTAAATCCTATGGAAATAAGGAGGTACTTAAAGATGTAAATCTGGAGGTATATAGAGGAGAAGTAATAGGGTATATTGGACCAAATGGTGCAGGTAAAAGTACTACAGTAAAGATAATGTTAGGACTTATAGGAGAATATGATGGTGAAATCAATATATTAGGACAAGATATAAAAAAAGAAGGAATAGATTATAAAAGAAAAATAGGATATGTTCCAGAAACAGGAGATATATATGAAAATTTAACAGCTAGAGAATATTTAACATTTATAGGTGAACTTTATGGAATGGATTATGAAGAAGCAGATGTAAAAGCTGAAAGGCTTATGGAGTTATTTGGCATAAAAGACGTATATGATTCTAGGATTAGCTCTTACTCAAAGGGCATGAGACAAAAAAACCTTGATTATATCAGCCTTAATCAATGATCCAGATATACTATTTTTAGATGAGCCTTTAAGTGGTATAGATGCAAATAGTGTTATGGTATTTAAAGAAGTATTGGCAGAATTAGCTAAAGGTGGTAAAACAATATTTTATTCATCTCATATTATGGAGGTTGTAGAAAAACTAAGTAGTAGAATAGTTCTTATAAATAATGGGGGAAATAGTGGCAGACGGCAATATTGAAGACTTAAAACAAGTGTCTATGGAAGGTTCTTTGGAAAAAAAATATTCAATGAATTAACAGGTTTTAAAGAGCATGAAGAGATAGCCAAAGAAATAGTAGCCACTATAAAAAAAGGTGGTATAGAATATGAAGGACTATAAAGTATTAAAATTTCTTGATCTATTTAAAGGTGTATTTGAAAAATTTCATATAGATTATTCAGCTATGAGAAAGATACTACAAGTAAAGTTATTATTAGATAGTAGGAGAGTTGCCACAGTATTACAAAATTCAAATTCAAATAAGGAAGAAAAGAAGGAAAAAAAATAACTTTATTAAATCCTTAGGTATGTATCTCTTACTAGGACTTGTAATGATTCCTTTAGTACTCTTTGGTAATAATTATTTATTTCAAATGAGCTTTGTATTTGGGATATTTATGTTTTTTTATGATGACATCTTTAATATCAGATTTTAGCTCTGTATTATTAGATTTAAGGGACAAAGAAATCTTGCTTTCAAAACCAATTAATAATAGAACTCTAAATATGGCAAAGGTACTTCATATATTCTTTTATGTATTTATGATTACAATGGCAATAATGGGACCAGCATTAATAGTTTCCTTAATAAAGAATGGAGTGTTGTTTTTCCTTATATTTTTAATGGAGATAATACTTATAGATTTATTTTTAATCGTAGTTACTGGACTTATATATTTATTGATTTTAAGATTTTTTTTGATGGAGAAAAGTTAAAGGATATAATAAATTATGTACAAATAGGACTTACCATAACATTATCTGCAGGATATCAATTAATAGGTAGGATTTTTAATTTTGTAGATTTAAATAATATTGAATTTATTAATAAATGGTGGACATATATTTTATCACCAGTATGGTTTGCAGCACCCTTAGAATTAATTATAAATAACAATAGGGAAAGATATATAATTGTCTATTCTCTAATGGCATTTATCATACCTATTATATCTATAATAATATATATTAAATTAATGCCAGCCTTTGAAAGAAATTTACAAAAACTAAGTAGTGCAGGAAAGGGTAAAAAGAGTAGAGATAGACTTAATAACTTCATGGCAAAAATAGTATGTAGGACAAAAGAAGAAAGAAATTTTTATAGATTTTCAACAAATATGATAAAAAAATGAAAGGACATTTAAATTAAAAGTATATCCTAATTTAGGTATGGGCTTTATATTCCCTATTTTAATGTTATTTAGTTTTAGTTATGGAAATAGTATTTCCGAGATTGTCAATTCTAAAGTATATTTTAGTATATATTTTGTTTTCTTTATAATTCCAGCAATATTACAGTTTTTAAGTTATTCAGGAAATTATAAAGGAGCATGGATATATAGAGCATTGCCAATAGATTATCCAGAATCTATATATAGAGGAGCAGTAAAATCCGTATTTATTAATTTATTTACACCAGTATTTATTTTAGTCAGTATAATATTTTTAATTATATTTAAATTTAAAATAATAGGGGGGATATATTTATTGTCTACTTAAATATGATGCTTAGTATATGTATATTATTTATGATTCAGGTAAAAGATTTGCCCTTTTCAAAGGCCTTTGAAGTATCTCAGGGAAGAGGTGGATTTATATCCTTAATATTAACTCTCTTATGTATTTTATCCCTTGTGGCAGCCCATTATTTTATTGGGAAATTGAATTATGGAAAATATATTTACATGGGTATCGTTATAATAGCTAATATTATAGCTTGGAAGTACTCCTTTAGACTAAAGACTAGTTGAATATAAAATAATTATAAATATAAATTTAGGGTATATATAATATATCATCAAGGAAGGAGGGAAAAAATTGAAAATAGATATATGGTCAGATTTTGCTTGTCCATTTTGTTATATAGGCAAGAGAAACCTTGAAAAGGCTTTAAAAGAACTAGGCCTAGCAGAAGAAGTAGAAATAATATTTCATAGTTTTCAATTAGATCCTGATGCGAAAAAAAGAAAATCCAGAGAATTCTGTGACATCTTTATCCAATAAATATGGTATTACTAAAGAAGAAGCACAAAAGATGATAGATAGGATTGTAAGGATGGCAAAAGCTGTAGGGCTTGAATATGATTATGATAAATTAATCCAAACAAATACTTTTGATGCCCATAAATTAGTTCAATATGGAAAAGAAATAAATAAAGATAATAAATTAATAGAAAGATTATTTAAAGCTTATTTATAGATGGACTAGATATAGGAGATATGGAAGTATTACAAGATTTAGGTGAAGAAGTTGGTCTTCACAGGGACAAAGTTTTAAATGTTTTAAACTCTCAGGAATATGCATTAAAAGTAGAAGAAGATAAGGAACTAGCACAGAAATTGGAAATTAGCAGTGTTCCATTCTTTGTAATAGATAATAAAACTGCTATACCAGGAGCCCAACCTCCTGAAACATTTATAGAATTAATAAAGGAAATAAATAAAAAAAGCTAATATCAAAAAAAAGATATTAGCTTTTTTTTATTTCCTATATTTAACTTTTTATAATCATATATACTAAATACACAACTACACCTAAACCAAGATAAATGGAAGTAGATATATTAATGAAATAACAAAATTCTCCATGGATTTTTTTTAAATCTAAATAGGGAATCACTAAAGGCATTTTTTTATCCTTGTACCAAAGGTTGTTTCTATGGTTTCAGCATTACTTAGTTTTTCCACTTCTTGGATTTCAATATTTATAGTACTAAAATCTACCTTGTCATCTATATTGATTAAACTAGTTTTAAGGCTTTCTTTTTCTGCAATAGTTTCACTAAGTTGGTTTTCCAAGGCAATGATATCTTCGATTTTCTCTGCTTTTTCCAATAAAGCAAGGATCCTTTCCTCTTTAGTAGTTATAACCTTTAGCCTAGATTCAGTATCTCTATATTTTTTTAGTAACATCTTCTTTATTTGTACTTTCAGATATTATATTTCCAATACCCTTTAAATCGGATTTAAAATTAGCTACATTTTCCTTTGGAACTCTTATTACAAAATAACCGTATCTATAGCTTTTATTATTATAGTGTTGATTGTGGGATATGTTGGAATTTTCCACATAGGATTTATGTTTTTCTATAATCTTATTTAGACTTTTATTGGCTTCTTCAAATTCCGTGGTTTCAAATACATATTAATAGTAGTAATTACTTTTTCTGGCTCCAATGGTGATGAATCTTCAGATTTAAAATTTTCTTCCCTAGGAGTATCAAATTCTCCTGAATTAGAATTTTCAGTTACAGCAGAATCAAAAGATTTAGATTCCTTTGCACTACAGCCTATGGCTAAGGAGAATATAAGTAATAGACTTAAAAATAATAATAAAAGCTTATTTAACTTTTTCATAAAATCCACCCCCTTTAATTGGATTATATAATAAAGTAAAAATTAGTGGATACAAAAGAGTTACAATTAACAAATATTTAAGAGGAGTATATAGGATAAAATTAATTTCAATGGGGGGGTAAAGAAATAATAATATATGATATAATATACATAATAATAAAGAAAGAGGAGGGATATTTATGGATTTAGTTAAAATAGAAAGGATGTTAGACAAGTAACCTTAGAGCTATTGGAAGCTGCAAATTAAACCTTATGAAGGATTAGTTATCGGTGGAAGTACCAGTGAAATCATAGGAGAAAACCTAGGCTCTTCCACTAATATGGAAGTGGCAAAGGCTGTAATAGGGACTATAGTTCCAATTTTAAAAGAAAATAATATATATCCAGTAATTCAAGGTTGTGAACATATTAATAGGGCACTAGTAGTAGAAGAAGAATATGCAATAAGCAACAATCTTGAACCTGTAAATGTAATTCCAATTGAAACAGCAGGAGGAGGTTTTGCCACTGCAGCAATGGAGATATTTGATAAACCTGTAGTAGTAGAACATGTAGGCGTTAAGGCGGGAATGGATATAGGAGATGTATTCATAGGAATGCACATTAAAGGAGTAGGTGTAGTAGTAAGAAGTGAAATAAAAGAAATAGGAAAAGCCCATTTGAGCATGATAAGAACAAGGGCAAAATTAATAGGCGGAGATAGATCAAAACACTATTGACAACTATGGATTCTTATGTTATCTTTATAAAGATAAAAACCTTTAAACTAAACCGAGAGTTTAGAAAGGAGAGCGTAAAATACAGGATATTTATGCCTTCCTTTGGGGAAGGCATTTTTTTATGCAATCCTTTAATTATGTCCAGAGAGACGAAAAGGAGGCAAAAAAATGAGACATTTAGTAGATTCTATGGATTTATCCATAGAAGAAGTAGAAGAGCTATTTAAAATAGCAGAAAGAATTATTGAAAAAGAAGAAGACTTTAGAAACATCTGTAACAACAAAATACTTGGAACCCTATTCTATGAACCAAGTACTAGAACAAGATTTAGTTTTGAAGCTGCAATGCTTAAGCTTGGTGGACAAGTAATTGGATTTTCCGAACCAGGCTCCAGTTCAGTAATGAAAGGTGAAAGTATTTCTGACACCGTTCGTACTGTTGGCTCATATGTAGATCTTATTGTCATGAGACATCCTAAAGAAGGAGCCCCCCCAAAATACGCATCTTATAATTCCACTGTTCCCATTATTAATGCAGGAGATGGAGGACATCAACATCCTACACAAACATTAACAGATCTTTTAACAATCAAAGAAATAAAAGGAAGAATATCCAATTTAACCATTGGACTATGTGGTGACTTAAAATTTGGTCGTACAGTTCACTCCCTAATTAAAGCAATGTCAAGATATGAAAATATAAAATTTATCTTAATCTCACCAAAGGAATTAAAAATACCCCCCCAATATATAAGAAAAGAAATTTTAACAAAGCAAAATATACCTTTTTTTAGAAGTTGAAACCTTAGAAGAAGTAATAGACTCTTTAGATGTACTCTATATGACAAGGGTACAAAAAGAAAGGTTTTTTTTAATGAAGCTGATTATATTAGACTAAAGGATAGCTATGTATTAGACAAGGAAAAACTAGTATCAGCAAAGGCTGATTTAGCTATACTGCACCCACTACCAAGGGTAAATGAAATAAGCTATGAAGTAGACGATGATCCAAGGGCTTGTTATTTTAAACAAGTTAAATTTGGTATGTATATTAGAATGGCACTCATAGCTAAACTCTTGGAGGTGATGTAAATGTTAAATATAGATAGTATATCAAAGGGCATAGTAATAGATCATATAAAGGCTGGAGTTGGCTTTAGTATATTTCAACATTTAGATTTAGATAAAGCAGATTATACTGTAGCTTTAATAATGAATGCCCCCAAGTAAAAAAACATGGAAGAAAAGACTTAATTAAAATAGAAAACAATATTGATTTAGACTTAAGGATTTTAGGATTTATAGATCCAAATATTACAGTAAATGTTATAGAGGATGAAAAGATCATAGAAAAAAATAAACTTGTCTCTTCCAGAACAAGTGGAAGGATTGATAAACTGTAAAAACCCTAGATGTATCACATCCATAGAAAAGGACATAGTTCATAGATTTGTCCTTTTAGATAAAGAAGAAGGAAGTTACCGCTGTGATTATTGTGATCATATATATACTTGGGAGGGGGGTTAAAAAAAATGATAATAGATAAATTATATAATGAAGTTGAAAAGAAAGGCAATGTTTGTGTAGGATTAGATACAAAATTAGATTATGTTCCCCCCCAATGGCTAAAGGAAAATATCAAGATATAGATGAGATAATCTTTCAATTTAATAAAAGGATAATTGATTCTACCTTAGATATAGTTCCTATATATAAACCTCAAATAGCCTTTTATGAAGCCTATGGATTAAAAGGGTTAATGGCATATAAAAGAACTTTAGAATATATAAAAGAAAATGACTCCATATCCCTAGGTGATATTAAAGGGGAGATATATCTTCCACTGCAGAAATGTATGGTAAAGCTCATTTTGAAGGGGATTTTGAAGCGGATTTTATTACAATAAATCCATATATGGGCAGGGATAGTATAACTCCATATTTAAAATATATTGAAGAAAAGATAAGGGGATATTTGTACTATTAAGGACATCTAATCCAGGGGCCAAGGATATCCAATACTTAGAGACAAAGGATGGAGAACATTTATACTATCGCGTAGGAGATATGATAAATGATTTAGCCTCTAAATATATAAGGAGTTGTGGATATAGTCCAATAGGTATAGTAGTAGGTGGAACCATATAGATGAGGCAAAGGAAATAAGGGATAGATACAAGAATATGTTCTTTCTTATTCCAGGATATGGACATCAAGGTGGTAAAGGAAAAGACGTAGCCCTATACTTAAACAAAGGAAATGGTGGAGTAGTTAACTCATCTAGGGGAATTATTACAGCTTACAAGAAATATGATGACGGAGAAGAAAATTTCCACAAATATGCAAGAAAAGCAGTACTAACCATGAGGGAGGATATTGGAAATGAAAAAGGGTTATAGAAAAGAAACCATTTATTCCAATAATCAAATAGGAGAAAATATCTTTGAACTGAAGATTGAAGTAGATTTATGTGAGAATTCATATGAGGAATTGGGAAAACCAGGGCAATTTTATATGTTAAGAGGATGGGAAGCCAATGATCCTTTTTTTGCCAAGGCCAATTAGTATTGCAAATTTATCAAATAATATTATCACATTTTTATATGAAGTAAGAGGCAAAGGAACCCATATTATATCTAAATTAAACCAAGGGGGGGATAAATTAGAATTACTAGGACCCTTAGGAAATGGATTTGATTTAAACATAAAGGGAAAAATAGCCCTTATATCAGGTGGAATAGGCATAGCGCCCATGATATATCTTGCAAAGGAGCTAGAGGGTGATATAGATTTTTACTGCGGATTTAGAAATGAAGTATATTATATTGACATAATAAAAGAAGATGTAGACAATTTATTTATATCCACGGAGGATGGATCCCTTGGTCATAAAGGTTTATAACAGAATTATTTGACCCTAAAAAATATGATGTGGTCCTTACCTGTGGTCCTACTCCTATGATGAAAAAAAGTTTGGGAGATGTGTAAAGATATAGTACCTGTATATGCATCTATGGAAAATAGAATGGCCTGTGGAGTTGGAGCCTGTTTAGGGTGTACTATAGAAACAACTAAGGGAATGGAAAGAGTATGTAAAGACGGCCCTGTTTTCTCTTGTAAGGAGGTGCTCTTTGATGATTAATACAAAGGTGAATATCTGTGGAATAGAGTTTAAAAACCCAGTAATTGCCGCCTCTGGGACCTTTGGATTTGGAAGAGAATATGCTGAATACTTTTCCCTATCAAAATTAGGTGGAATATGTTCTAAAGGTTTAACATTAAATAAAAAAAGATGGAAATAAAGGTATAAGAGTATATGAAACTACTGGGGGGGGACTTTTAAACAGTATAGGACTTCAAAACCCAGGAATAGATGGATTTATTAAAGATGAGCTTCCCTTTATGGAAAATCAGGATATCGTAATATTAGCTAATGTAGGGGGGGAGGCACCATAGATGAGTACATAAAATCCATTGAAAAATTAAATAATACTAATATAGATATAATAGAACTAAATATATCCTGCCCTAATGTCAAAGAAGGGGGGGAATGGCCTTTGGAATAAGGAGTAAGGATGCTTATGAAGTGGTTTCTAAAGTAAGGGAAGTCTGTAAAAAACCCTTAATAGTAAAACTATCCCCTAATGCCGAAAATATAGTTCATATGGCTGAAGCTTGTGTCAAGGCTGGAGCTGAGGGATTATCCCTTGTAAATACATTTAGTGGAATGGCTATAGATATATATAATAGAAACCTGTATTTAAAAACACCATAGCTGGTTTATCTGGACCTGGAATCAAACCTATAGCATTGAGAATGGTATACGAAGTATCAAAGGCAGTAGAAGTTCCAGTAATGGGTATAGGTGGCATAATGGACTATAAAGATGCCATAGAATTTATAATGGCTGGAGCATCGGCAGTACAAATAGGAAGCGGAAATTTTGTAAATCCTACTATAACTTTAGATATAATCCAAGGAATAGAAAGGTTTATGAAAGAAGAAAACATTAAATCCTTAGACGAAATCAAAGGAATAATTTGGAGGGATATTTTATGCTAAAAGAATTATTAAAAGAAACAGGTGCATTATTAGAAGGCCATTTTTTACTTTCATCAGGAAAACACAGTGATGGATATGTACAATGTGCAAAATTATTGATGTATCCTGATAAGGCTGAGAAGGCTATTGAAATTATAACTGAAAAGTTAAAGGATATAGACTTTGATATAGTAGTAGGACCAGCTATGGGTGGAATAATAGTAAGTTATGAATTAGCTCGTCAACTGGGAAAGCCAAGTATATTTGTAGAACGTGAAGATGGAGAAATGACCCTAAGAAGAGGCTTTGACATAAAACCAGGACAAAGGGTTTTAATAACTGAAGATGTAGTAACTACTGGAAAATCTTCCTATGAAGCTATTAAAGTAGTAGAAGACAATGGTGGAGAAGTTGTAGGTATAGCCTGTGTAGTAGATAGAAGTAAAGGAGATATTAAATATCCTATATTTTCTGGAGTAAAGCTTAATTTAAATACCTATGAAAAAGAAGAATGTCCATTATGTAAAGAAAATCTACCAATTACTAAGCCAGGTAGCAGAAAGATAAAATAATGATAGTTTACCCCCCCTATAATTGGGTAAGTTTCAAGTGAAGGATAAAGAAACTTAAAATAACAGGAGGGGACTATAATGAGAAAAGTTGCATTTTTTTTCCTTTTAAAGGTGAAAAGATGTGTTTTATGCACATATTACTTAATGCTCTAGATTTACATGAAAAAGGGATTCCCACTAAGATAATTATGGAGGGGGAAGCAGTTAAACTTATTAAAGAATTAGAAGAAGAGGATAATAAGCTTTACAAGAAAGTAAAAGACTTAGGACTATTTGATTCCATATGTAAAGCATGTTCAGCTAAAATGGGTGTACTTGAATACAATGAAAAATGTGGAATTCCAATTAAAGGAAATTTACAAGGACATCCAGCTATGTATGATTATATAAAGGAAGGCTATGAGATTATTACATTGTAAAAAAACTAGGGTTTGCTTATCGAGACCTAATTTAAAAAAATATTGAAAATAGAAGAGATGACATATTATACATGTATAGTATGTCATCTCTTTTTCATACATTTTGTAACTTATTAAGTTTGTTTTGTAACCTTTGATGCACATAATATAAAATAACTAATTCATACTATACTAATTTTACATATTTACTTATATATTTTTAATGATTATAACACATAAAAAAAGATATAGGAATAGTAGTAAATTATACTATCTATCCTATATCAATTATACTCTATTTAATGGGAACCTAGTTTTTTTTATATAGTAAGATATTCATTAAATTTAGTCTTATATCTGTTAGAATATATATATATTTGCATATATTCATGAAAGGAGTTGGATTATGGGGGATTTTTATGTTGACATTATTTTTTTTCTGGTTAATTTTAAATGGACAAATAACTAGGGAGATCATCATTATAGGATTTACTATTACTTTTTCAATTGGGTATTTTGCATATAAGCATACTCGATTATCCATAGCTTTAGAAAAATTAATATTTAAAAAGATTCTTTATATTATAGAATATTTAATTATATTAGTTATTGAAGTAATTAAAGCAAATATTTCCATGATAAAACTAGTCCTTTCTCCATCATATAAAGAAATTAAACCAAAACTTACTTATATAAATGTAGATTTAAAAACCAGACTAAGTAGAGTAGCCCTTGCAAACTCTATTACCCTAACCCCCCCTGGTACTATAACCGTTGCAATTAATGAAAATGATTATCTTATCCACGCAATTGACACATCTTTTATAGAAGGAATAGAAGAATCCATTTTTGTAAAGAAGTTAAAAAAAATATGGAGGAATAATTTATGTTAATATTCTCAATGATATTTTTATCTATAACAATATTATTTTGCCTTATTAGAGGAATTACTGGAGAAAGATTTACAGATAAAATATTATCAGTAAATGTTATTAATGTAAAAGTTATCATATTAATTATGATACTTGGAGTATATTTTGAAAGATCCTATTTAATAGATATTGCAATGGTATATGCAGTTATTAGCTTTCTTTCAGTTGTTATATTATCTAGGATATTTCTTAGGGATTACATGAAAAAAAATACTAAAATAAAAAAAACAAAGGTGGTGAATCCCTCAATGGAAATAATTAGATATATATTTAGTATTATATTTTTAATTGGAGGATTATTTGTATTTGGAGTTGCAACTTTTGGTTTATTTAGATTCGATTACATATTAAATAGAGCCCATGTAGCTGCCAAATGTGATACATTAGCTTCCCTACTTATTACCATTGGATTAATATTATATAGTGGATTTAATAACACCAGCTTAAAATTATTTATAGTGCTTGTATTTTTATGGTTAACTAATCCAGTGGCTACACATTTAATCTGTGAAACTGAAGTTATAACCAATAAGGATATAGACAAAACTGTGAGGTGATAAAATAAATGAAATACTTTGAATTATTTTTACTCTTAGTATTAATTTTATCTGCCATAGGTGTAGCTTTATCTAAAAGGTTGTTAATTGCTACTATATTATTTAGTATCTTTAGTTTAGTTATGTCTATTATATGGATAATACTTCGTTCACCAGATTTAGCAATTACTGAAGCAGCAGTAGGAGCAGGGATTACCAGTATTTTATTTTTTTTATAACCCTTAAAAAGACAGGGGGGGAGATAGGAAAAGATGAATAAAAAAAATAAATTTATATAGTGTTTTTTTCAGTAATCTGTACCATAGGAATTATTGGAATATTATTAATGACTGTAAGTTATTTACCTGAATTTGGATGTCCTAAAAATCCTTCTATTAATGAAGTAACAGAAAGATATATAGAAAAAGGCGTAGAAGAAACAGGAGCTATAAATATAGTAGCAGGTATGATATTAGATTATAGAGCCTTTGATACCTTTGGAGAAGCAGTAATGCTATTTACTGCAACTATTGGCGTAGTAGCCCTAATGAGAAAACCAAAAGTAGGTGAAATAGATGAAAAAGATAATCGGTGATGACGAAATTTTAAATACTATAACAGAAATCATAACTCCCTTTATTTTTGTCCTTGGTATATATATTATCCTTAATGGCCATATATCTCCTGGAGGTGGATTTTCTGGAGGTACAGTTTTAGGTGCAGGACTTATATTATATGGTGAAGCCTTTAATATCCATGAAATAAGAAAACTCTTTGATTTTAATATTTTTACAAAGGCTATTAGTTTTTCCTTACTATTTTATGGCTGTGCCAAGGGATACTCCTTTATTACAGGTGCAGCTAATATAGATTCCAATATACCCTTAGGAACCCCCTGGGAAAATTCTCAGTGGTGGACTTATACTGCCATTAAATATAGCCATAGGAATAATAGTAGCTTGTATTATATATGGTCTTTACGCCTTGTTTTATGAGGGGGATATATAATATGAAAATCTATTTATTAATTATTATGAAACCACATCTATTATATTATTTGGAATAGGATTTTCCATGTTATTATTAAATAAAAATCTAATAAAGAAAATAATAGGTATGAATATAATGGATGTCTCTATATTTTTATTTTTAGCTTCTAAGGGCTATATAATAGGGAGAAATGCCCCCCCTATAATTGAAGAAGGTATAATAGATGCTAATTACTATATAAACCCAGTACCAAGTGGTCTAGTACTTACAGGTATAGTAGTAGCTGTATCTATGACTGCCTTTGCCCTTGCCATGACTCAAAAATTATATAATTATTACGGTACACTAGATATAGACGAAATAATTTTAAAGAAAAAGGGAGTTGAAAAATAATATGGATATTAGACAACATATACCTTTTATCCTTATATTTATTCCATTGATTACTGGAATAATCATACCTTTACTTAAAAAAAATAAAACTCCTAAAATAATGACCTTTATATCTCTCGGAATTATTATGTTTTTTATCTCTTATATTAATGGATTTTTTTATTAAATCTAAAGTTTATTTTTTTTATATAATTTAAGTCATTATTCTGCTCCCTGGGGTAATCAACTTAGGATAGGTATACTCGAAGGTTTATTATCCTTAACCTTTATCCTAACAATGATATTATCCATATTAGGAGGATTTAAAAATATACTTAAGGATATAAAAGTAGAAAAAACAAAAATATTATTTTATAATGTTAAATCTTTTAATAGCCTCATTATTGGCCTTGGTATATACCAATGATATATTTACCGCCTATGTGTTTATAGAGATAAATACTGTAGCAGCCTGTTCTATTGTTTTAGCAAAGGAGTCTGGAGAAACCATTAGAGCAACTATTAAATATTTTATTATGAGTGCATTAGGCTCAGGATTATTTTTAATGGGATTAGCAATTTTATACAGTTTAACAGGCCATTTATTAATGGGAAATCTATATACATCTATACAAGAATTAGCCTTAACAGGTGAGTACAACATTCCATTAACTGTATCCTTTGTTTTAATAATAGTATCCCTAGGGATAAAATCAGCTTTATTTCCCTTTTACGGATGGTTACCAGATGCCCATAGTTCTGCAACTGCCACATCTAGTGCCATATTATCTGGCTTAGTACTTAAGGGATATATAGTTCTTTTATTAAAGATAATATATAGGGTTTATGGAATAAATATAGCAAAGCAACTAAATATATTGAATATATTATTTATATTAGGATTTCTAAGTATGATTATAGGTTCTATATTTGCACTAACACAAAAAGACTTAAAAAAGGATAATAGCCTATTCATCAGTAGCCCAAATAGGATACATATATATATCCATAGGATTGGGAAATTCCCTAGGCCTTATAGCTGCAATTTATCACATAATAGTTCATGCCCTTACGAAATCTATGTTATTTTTAGCCAGTGGAAAATTTATTGAAATTACAAATAATAAGGATATAGAAAAATTAAAAGGTATAGGATATATAGATCCTATATCAGGAGTGGCCTTTTTAGTAGGAAGCTTATCAATGGTGGGGGGGATACCATTATTTGCAGGTTTTATTTCTAAAATATTAATTGGCAATGCCTCAATTCAAAATAATAATTTCATGTTAATCACCATGGCTGGACTTGCATTTAGTGCATTATTAAATGGATTATATTATATTCCAATAATATTTAAGATATTTAATAAAAAGAAAAAAATATCTACGAAGAATATATTATTGGGAAAAGATGGTTTGGGAAATTTAGCTTTGATTTTATTAATAGTTGGAAATATATTTTTAGGAATATTTCCACTACCCATAATTAAATTAATTGAAATAGGTATATAAAATATAATTTAGCAACAATATTAAAAAGGTGGACAAAGTATATGGAAATTAAAAAGATTGGAAACAAGGAGTGGATTAAGTCTCTAACTCTTTTATTCCTAGGGATTTTATCTTTAATATGGATATTTAAACTCTCTCAAGTAAATAAAACTGGGTACATAGAAGTTTTTCAACTTAAAATAGATATAATAGAAGGATTTATGTGGGGGGGATTTTTATTATGGGAGGATTTCTAATTACTTGGGCATCTACTTCGATGATGGAATATGATTTAAAAGAAGATAGAATACCTCTTTATTATGTACTTATAGTAGGACTCATAATTTCCCTATGTGGAATAGTAGCATTTGAAAATCTAATAATGGTCTATATATTTATTGAACTAAGTACCTTTTTAGCTGTAGGAATAGTAATGATAAAAGATGAAGAAAAGAACTACAAAGCAGGGATGAAATACTTGCTTTTGTCCCTATTAGCATCTTCAATTCTTTTAATGGGTTTAATAATTTTATACAATATTACATCATCTATAATGATAGATGAAATAGGTATAAGGTTAAATAATCTATCTACCTCAAAGGACAAGATTTTTTTTATTCCTTTATATTAATTTTAATAGGAATAGGGATAAAGTCAGCCTTATTTCCTTTTCATATATGGTTACCAGATGCCCATGGTTCTGCACCGGCACCGTCTAGTGCCATATTATCTGGATTAGTATTAAAAAGCTATATTATATTATTTATTAAAATCATATATAAATCCTATGGACTGTCTTTAGTACAAGATATAAATGTACTTCCAATAATATTGATTCTAGGGTTAATGGCCATGATATATGGTTCCATAATGGCAATAATGGAAAAGGATTTAAAGAGGATTATAGCCTATTCATCTGTAGCTCAAATAGGATATATATTTATGGGAATAGGTTTAGGAAACTTCTTAGGATTACAGGCAGCTATTTTCCATATTTTAGCCCATGGGATTACAAAAGCCTGTTTGTTCTTAAATGCAGGTTCCATAATTATATCAACAGGAAATAAAGATGTAGAAAAATATCTGGAATAGGAAGAAAAATGCCTATAACCATGGGATTATTCACTATATGTGCACTATCTATGGTGGGAATACCTTTATTTGTAGGATTTAATAGTAAATGGAATTTTGCATTAAGTATAATGGATTCCAAATATCATTGGAGTATAGCCATCCTAATTTTATCTTCCCTATTAAATGGAGTATATTATTTACCAATAATTATCAAGGCTTTCTTTTCAAAAGGAAATGACTATGAAAATATAAAGGAAAGAAGTCTTAGGGATTTAACGCCTATAATTATATTAGGATTTTTAGTAATCTTTTTTTGGATTGTTTAGTGATCCAGTTATGAAGTTAATTGCCAGTGGACTAAACAATATATAATTATTATAAATGAGGAGAAAACATATGGATAATCTTATATTAGTACCAATATTTTTTTCCCATAATATCAGGGATATTGGTAAAAATATTAAACTTAGAAAATAGAAAAACAAGACAAATATATTTATCCACAGTTGTAATATTAAATGGAATTATACTATTTTTTGTATTGAGGATGGGTGATATGTCGAAGGAAGTCTTTAATATAGGTAATTTCCTTAATATTAGCTTCCAAATAGACGGAGTATCTAAGATATTTACAGCCTTAGCTTCATTTTTATGGATATGCTCTACCTTCTATTCCTTTGAGTATATGAAGCATGAAGGAGAAGAAATAAGATATTTTACCTTTTCATTGATTACCTTAGGAATTATTATAGGGCTAGGATTTGCAGGGAATTTATTTACATTTTATATGTTTTATGAATTTATGACCCTAGTAACATTTCCCCCTAGTTATACATTCTATGACAAGGGATTCCATGAAGGCAGGTATAAAATATTTGATATATTCCTTTATAGGGGGGCCTCCTTAGTATTAGTAGGAATAATCTTTGTCTACTACTATAGTAATAGCTTTAACTTTAATTCCAGTGGCATCCTAGACCTAGGAAAGATAAATGGAAAGGAAAATCTATTACTTATAATATACTTACTTACAATTATAGGATTTGGAAGTAAGGCAGGAATGTTTCCATTACATAATTGGCTACCTACTGCTCATCCCATAGCTCCTGCTCCAGCCTCAGGGTTATTATCTGGGATTATTACTAAAGCTGGAGTTTTAGGAATCCTGAGGACTACATATTTTGTATATGGAGCTGAATTTATTAGGGGGGGAACCTGGGTTCATAATGCAATACTTGTATTAATTATTTTACCATATTTATGGGCTCTATGATGGCTTATAAATCTAAGCTACTAAAGGAAAGATTAGCTTATTCTTCAATAAGTCAAGTATCCTATGTTTTATTTGGTTTAATGTTATTAAATGATCAAGGCTTTATAGGTGGAATTTTACATATGATATTCCATGGATTTATAAAAAAATATATTATTTTTAAGTGTTGGAGCCATAATATATAAAACTGGAAAGACTAAAGTAGACGAAATAAAAGGCATAGGCAAATCAATGCCTATAACCATGTGGTGTTTTACATTGGCATCTCTAGCTTTAGTGGGATCCCACCCTTAAGTGGATTTATAAGTAAATGGTATCTAGGCATGGGAGGATTAAAATTAGAAAATCAAATATTAGGGACTATAGGTACAGTTGTTTTGCTGATTTCTGCTCTATTAACAGGAGGATATTTAATCCCTATATTTAGTAGTGGTTTTTTCCCAGGAGAAGAATTTGATTATACTAAAGTAAAAAAACTAGATCCAAATAATTTTATGATTATACCTTTAATGCTTTTAACTATTGGAGTAGTAGTATTTGGTATGTTTCCTAATACATTAGTAGGGTTAATCCTTAGTATAAATAATGGAATGTAAATTAGGTGGTGATTAAATGATTGGAAATCCTTTATTATTATTTTTAGCTGTTTTTCCAATAGTTGGAGGTATTATGTCTTATATAGTAGGAAGATATAATAAGAGATATAGGGATTATTTTGCCATATTAGTAACTATAGTGGTAATTTTTAGTTATGATATCCTTTATAAATAATATGGAAAGTTTTTTTTCAATGGAAGGGTTTTGCAGGGTCAAGAATGTATTTAACCTTAGATGGATTTAGACTTGTATATGGCATAATAGCAGCCTTTATGTGGTTAATGACTACTATATTTCTAGAGAATATTTAAATCCTACAGAAATAGAAATAGATATTATATGTTTATGTTAATGACTTTGGGAGGCACCATGGGAGTATTATTTTCTGGAGATTTAATCACGACTTTTATATTCTTTGAAATAATGTCCTTTACATCTTATGTAATGGTAATCCATGATGAAAAGAAAAAAATCCCAAGATGCTGCCAATACATATATGGCTGTAGCTGTAATTGGTGGTCTTGTAATGTTAATGGGAATTTTCCTTATACAATATTACTTAGGTACAACAGATATAAATGCCATTGGAAATATTATGAAAGATTATTCAGGAAATAGAAGACCAATATATTTAGCATCTATACTTATGATGGTAGGATTTGGTGGAAAAGCAGGTATGTTCCCAATACATATATGGTTACCAAATGCACATCCAGCAGCACCAGCACCTGCTTCAGCATTATTATCTGGAATACTTACAAAAACAGGAATATTTGGAGCAGCAGTTATTAGTTCTAATATTTTCCTCCATGATGAATTATGGGGGGGAATAGGTATATTAATAATAGGTGGCATAACCATGTTTTTAGGAGCCTTTTTAGCCCTATTTTCCATAGATTTAAAGAGAACATTAGCCTATTCCTCTGTATCTCAAATTGGATTTATACTTATAGGTATAGGAATGCAAGGGGGGGTATTAGGCAGTCATAATGCCATAGCAGTAAGGGGGGGAACAATACTTCATATGGTAAACCACTCTTTAATTAAGCTAATTTTATTTATGGCTGCAGGAGTAATATATATGAATCTTCACGAATTAAATTTAAATAAAATCAGGGGATTTGGAAAGGGAAAGCCCTTATTAACATTTATATTTGCAATGGGATATTTAAGTATAATAGGTATGCCTTTTTGGAGTGGATACATAAGTAAAACCCTTCTCCATGAAAGCATAATTGAAAAGATAATTATGGTAGATAACAATATGTTTTATAAGTTTATAGAATCTTTATTTACACTTACAGGTGGTTTTACAACAGCCTATATGACAAAACTATTTGTAGCAGTATTTATTGAAAAAAATCCCTATTATCAAGAAAAAAAATAATTCCTTTAATGGTAAATACATGAATAAATTAAGTGGATTTGCTCTACTAATTCCAGCTGTTTTATTACCTGTTTTAGGCGTGTTTCCAAGGATAATGGATTATATTGGTGAAACAGGTCAAAGCTTTTTTTAAAGGACATAGTCCAAGTCACCAAGTTCATTATTTTGCATGGGTAAATTTAAAAGGAGCAATCATATCCTTATTTATTGGAATAGTAGTATATTTTTTTTAATCATAAGAAAATTTCTAATAAAAAAAAGACAAAAATGGAAATCTAGAATATATCAACCCTTGGCCTAAATCCATTGACATTGAAGAAAACTTATATAAACCACTACTACTTAATATACTGCCTAATATAGGATTCTTTTTTTTGCAAATATAATAAGTAATATTCCATCTATTATAGGAAAAGTAATTTATAAAGGATTTATATACCTTAAAGTAATCTATGAAGACTTAATAAATTTTAAGAAATGGATAAAAAATAAATATAAATATATTTATAAAGAAGGAAAAATAGAAAAAAATTAATATATTAGTAGGAAGCACCTTAGCCTTTACATTGGCCCAGTTTGCAGGGGGGGGATTACTTATAATTTTAATAGTGGTTCTTATGGCTATGAATTGATTTAAATAATCTGGAAATAATATACCTAATAATTGGAGGGATGAATATGAGAATACCCAAACATTTAGGTGTTATTCCAGATGGAAATAGGCGTTGGGCACAGAACAATGGTATGTCAAAGGAAAAGGGTTATGATAGTGGATTAAACCCTGGATTAGAAGTATTTAAATTATGTGAAGAGTTTAAAATCAAGGAACTAACATTTTATGGTTTCACCATGGATAATACTAAAAGACCAAAGGTACAGAGATTGGCTTTTACAAAGGCTTGTATAGATGCAGTAAAACTATTATCTAAGGAAGATGCAGATTTGTTAGTAATTGGAAATACAGAATCTCTCATGTTTCCTAAGGAATTAATTCCGTATACAAAGGAAAGACAAAGATTTGGGAAAGGCGGAACCAAAGTAAATTTTCTTGTAAATTATGATTGGCAATGGGATGTGGGAAATATTGCAAATATGAATAAAGGTTTTAAAAATCCAATTCAACAATTAAAGTCAAAGGATATTTCTAGGGTAGATTTAATAATTAGATGGGGGGTGGTAGAAGAAGATTAAGTGGATTTTACCTTTGCAAGCAGTATATTCTGATTTTATATAGTCGAAGATTATTGGCCAGACTTTAATCCTAGACATTTTCTATCGGCTTTAGAATGGTATAATACACAGGACATCACATTAGGGGGGGGATAATCTTACCAACCTTAATTTAGTAAGGGTTGATTTTTTTTATATTTTATCAATATTATTAAAGTTAATAATCTATATAGAAAGGGGGGGCTGAATATATGAAAAAAAAGTTTGATATGAAATCTTTTTTTAACAATTAATTTTGGAGTAATTATAATAGCAATGGGAATATATTATTTTTTTAATTCCTTCAGATTTAGCAGTAGGTGGAGTAACTGGACTTGCTATGGTTATAAATAGTTTGTTTCCCAGATTACCCATTGGAATCATAATGGTTATATTTAATATAGTATTATTTGTTTTAGCCTTTATAGTAATAGGACCTGAATTTGGAGGATATACTATTTATACCAGTTTTTACTTTCAGGAATAATTTATGTACTAGAAATCATAACTCCTATGAATGGACCAATAATAGATGATTTATTAATAAACTTAATTTATGGTATTTTAATTCAAGGGGGTAGGAATGGCGATCATATTTAATAAAAATACTTCCACAGGTGGAACAGATATTATAGCAAAGATAATAAATAAATTTTTCCATTTAGATATAGGGAAGTCTCTTTTTTTAGCAGATTCTATAATAGTTATATCAGCAACTTTAGTATTTGGAATTGAATTAGGTTTATATGCATTGCTAGGTATATTAATTAATTCAGCTATAATTGACAAAGTAATAGCTGGATTTAATACTAGAATAAAAGTTGCAATTATAAGTGATATGGAGCCAGAAATTAGTAAATTTATTACAAGGGAATTAGAACGAGGAGTAACCCTATTATATGGAGTAGGTGGATTTTCCAATAGTGAAAAAAAGAATTATAAACACTGTAGTTTCAAGGAAAGAATATTTAATAATAAAAAATAAAGTTAAGGAAATAGATCCAAGGGCCTTTATATGGGTAAGCTTTGTCAATGAAGTATTAGGAGAGGGATTTAGTGAATAAGATTTTTCTATGGTGGGCGATATTGGGCTCGAACCAACGACCTCCACGATGTCAACGTGGCACTCTAGCCAACTGAGCTAATCGCCCCCCCACAATTATGCATATTATACCATAAGAATTTACAATTCACAATCAAATTATAAAGCTTTCATTGGAATAGGGAGCTGTTAACTAGATTTCAGCCCCCCCGCTCCACAAAGTGGCAATACAACTTTACCTAAATTTTTATTGTCCTTATAATATTTAAAGAATGCTGCAAAAGTTGCTGCAGTAGTTATTTCTACATATAAACCCTTTTTAGCTAAATTCTGTTGTACCTTTAAAATGTTTTTTTCAGGAGCAATAATAATATCACCATTAGTAGCGTTGATTGCTTCAAGGACTTGTTTTCCTCTTTTAGGTGCAGCTATGGCAATACCCTCAGCCCTTGTTCCAGTATTTATTACCTCTTCTACTTCCATAACTTCTTCTTTAAAAGCCTTATAAATAGGAGAACATCCTTCAGCCTGTACCCCCCTATAATCCTAGGCATCTTTTCAATTAAACCTAAGTCTAATAATTCCCTTACTCCATAATAAGCTCCTAATAATAATGTACCATTGCCTACGGGAATTACTAATGTATCCACCATATTGCCATTTAATTGTTCAAAGATTTCATATACATAGGTTTTAGTTCCTTCATAAAAATAAGGATTATATACATGGCTAGCATAGAAACCTTCTCTATTTTCCATCAGCTTTTAAAGCTGCTTTTGCAGTATCCTCCCTAGTACCAGGAATTATATGTACCTTTGCACCATGGGATTCTATCATAGTAATTTTTTTTAGGAGATGTCCCCTTCAGGAACATATATATCACATTCAATACCTACTCTATTTGCATAGGCAGCTATTGAATTACCAGCATTTCCACTACTATCTTGTATGACCTTTTTTTTGCACCAAATTCCTTAGCCTTAGCCACTAAAACAGCAGCTCCCCTATCTTTAAAGGATAAAGTAGGCATCATATAATCCATTTTCACCAATATATCAGGATTGTTTTTATCCAATGGAATTAAAGCCGTAAGGCCTTCCCCCCATAGTAACATCCTTCCATAGAATATTTTCTTCTTCAAAGGGCAATACTTTTAAATATCTAAATAAGCTCCATTCATTTTTTTAGGATTTTATCCATGGAAAACTCCCTGGGAAAATCTTCTAAATTTAACATACCACCACAAGAGCAAATATAAGGGAAATCATAGGGTGAATATCTTTTACCGCACTCATTACATACATAGTTAATAGTCATATACTCAGCTCCTTTACCTAAATTTATCTTTAATTTAATTATATCACTAAAGTCACAGTAAATACTTTATTTTTTTGCAACTAAAGGAGTAAAATATAAGATATTGTTTTTAAAATATGTGTTATTTTCTAATATAGGGGGGGTAGATTTAGAATGGTGGTGATTTTATGGAAATATCAAATATAGCATTATCCTTTGCTTTAACCTTAATAGTAGGTTTGTCCATGGGAATAGGTGGTTTACTATCTTTTTTTTGTCAAGGAAACTAATAAAAGATTTTTAGCATTGTCCCTAAGTTTTTCAGCAGGAATAATGATATATGTATCCTTTATGGCAATTTTACCTGAAGGGATATCATTAATAGAAGAATATATGGGACATGAAAAAGGGCATAATATAGCTCTTATTGCTTTTTTTGGTGGTATGATAATTACAGCTTTATTAGAAAAACTAGTTCATCGATTTGGCGGTGATGTACATGGTCATGATCATGGAGATGAAAATCATGGAGAGCATCATAATGAAGAACATCTATCAAAATTAGGTATCATGTCTGCAATAGCCATAGCTATACACAATTTACCTGAAGGCTTAGCTATATTTACTGCAGGATTAAAGGATATAACTGTGGCAATACCCATAGCAGCTGCAGTTATAATGCACAATATACCTCTTAGTATAGCAATATCAGTGCCTATATATTATTCAACTAAAAGTAAAAAGAAAGCATTTTTATATACTTTAGCTGTAGGATTATGCCAACCTTAGGGGCAGTTATAGGATATCTACTATTATCTAGTTTCTTTAACGATACTTTATTTGGTATACTTTTTTTCAATTATTGCTGGAATTATGATATTTGTATCCTTAGACGAATTATTACCTACATCTCAGAAATATGAAGATCATCATATTTCTGTTTATGGTGCAATTGCAGGGATGATGGTTATGGCAATAAGTTTAGTATTATTTGGTCATCAACATTAATATGTATAACCTTTAGTATTTTTGTCAATGATTTAGACAAAGAGCTGGAGGTGTATATTTTGAAAACAAATATAAAGAAACTATTTAAATATCTTATCAAAAGGAACAAAAAAGTAATATAGAGGAAGAGGAAATGCTAAATTCTGTAAAGGAAGCCCATAGGGAATGGCTTGCTAAAGAAGAATATTTTAATCATGCAACGGATCCTGATTTAGTTGATTTTGCCATATATGATATTGAAGCTTCCAGAAGAAAATATACCTATTTACTAAAAAAAGTAAAAGAAGAAAAAAATATGTAATATTTCTTTGTACCCTGTCCTATATTTATAGTATAATAGTATTATTAGGAGGGTTAATATGGCATTTGGTAATGTCTTAGGATATTTATTAGGTCTTATATTACTTTATATAATAGGTATGATATTAGTAATTCCCATAAGGATTTTAATTAAGCTGTTAATAAATGGTCTTATAGGAGGGGGTAATTCTCTTTCTATTTAATCTAGTGGGAGGGATATTAGGAGTATCCATAGTAATCAATCCTTTAAATGCAATAATAGTTGGGTTTTTAGGAGTGCCTGGAGTAGTATTATTGCTAATATTGCAAGTCATACTATAATGCAGCTTTATTTGCATAAAAGAGCAAAATATGGTATATATACTATATATGAAAATGAATAGGGGGGGTAAGAATATGGCATCACTGAAGATGAATGTACAAAATAGATCAGGTGTTGGAAGTAATCAAGCTAATAAATTAAGAGTAGAAAAATTAATCCCTGGTGTAATCTATAGTAGAGGAGAAGAAACAAAACATATTCAAGTTGATAGTGCTGAATTTTTAAGAGTTTATAGATTGGCAGGTACAACTTCAATAATTGATTTACAATTAGATGGAGAAACATATCCAGTAATTATTAAAGAACTTCAAAAACATCCTGTAAAAAAACCAATATTTTCACATTGATTTCCAAAAATTAAGTGCGGATGAAACAATAAAAATGTTTATTCCAATTAATTTAATCAACAGGGATAATATTAAACTTCAACCATCAGTTTTAACACAATTAATTGCTGAAGTTGAAATAGAATGTTTACCAGCAGATATTCCATCTGTAGCAGAAGTAGATGTAATTGATATTGATTTCTCAACACCAGTATTAGTTAAAGATTTAGATATTGCAAGTAATGATAAAATTGCAATGCTAACAGATTTAGATTCAGTAGTATGTACTTTATCTGAACCATCTTATGATGAAGAAGCAGAAGAAGAATTAGCAGCTTCAGATGAAGACATTGATGTGGAAGTTCCACTGGTATCTGAAGAAGAAGAAGAGGAAGAATAATATAACAACTAAGAACAGATAGGGTCACTTATCTGTTTTTTTTATAATCTTTTTATAATCTTATTTTGAAAGGAGAAAGATTTATGGGTAAGATATTAGCCTCATATTTATATCCACATCCACCTATTATATTGCCAGAAATAGGTAGAGGAGAAGAATTAAAAGCCATAAAGACCATAGAAGGTGTCAAAGCTTTAAGTGATGATATAAAAGAAAACTCTCCAGATACAATAATAGTTATAACTCCCCATGGCCCTGTATTTTCAGATGCAGTAGCCATTTCAGTAGAAAAGAAGCTAAAGGGGGGGATTTTGGAAGCTTTGGATTTAAAGAATTAAGTTTGGAATTTGAAAATAATATAGAAATGGTAGATGTTATTATTGAAAATGCCAATAAAGAAAACATAATTATAGCAGAAATAGACAAATATTTAAGTGAAAATTATAATGTATCCCAAAAACTTGATCATGGAGTGTTAGTACCTTTATACTTTGTGGATAAAGTATATAAAAACTTTAAACTTATCCACATTACCTACGGATTATTATCTCCTATTGAACTGTATAAATTTGGAATGGCAATACAAAAAAAACAGTAGAATTCTCCAATGAAAATGTAGTAGTTATTGCTAGTGGTGATTTGTCCCACAAACTTTCCAATGATGGCCCCCCCTATTCCTATTCACCTTATGGTAAAGAGTTTGATGAAAAAAAATAGTAGAAATATTAGAAGAAGCCAATATGGAATCTATTATAGATTTTGATTTAAATTTGGCAGAAAGAGCAGGAGAATGTGGACTAAGATCTTTAATGATTATGGCTGGAACACTAGATGGTTTAGATTTAGAATCTAAAGTATATTCCTATGAAGGTCCCTATGGTGTAGGATATGCCACTGCTAAATTAAAGGTGGTAGGTAAAATTTCTAAGAGGAAAATTTTAGGAAGAATTAAAGAAAAAATCTATAAAAAAAATAGAAAGTATTAGAAAAAAATGAGGATCCATATGTAAAACTGGCAAGAAAGAGTGTTGAATACTATGTTGAAAATGGAGAATATATACTAATTCCAGAGGGATTACCAAAGGAAATGTTAGAAGAAAAAAAAGGCAGTATTTGTAACATTATATAAAGATGGAAATCTTAGGGGGGATGTATAGGAACGACAGAACCAAGGCAAGATAATATAGCCATGGAGATCATTATAAATGCAGTAAGTGCAAGTAGTCAGGATCCCAGGTTTCCTAGAGTAGAAAACATGAATTAGATAAAATAGTATATTCTGTAGACGTATTATCAAAGCCAGAACCTATATCTTCCTTAGAAGAATTAGATGTATATAACTATGGAGTTATAGTCAAAAAAAAGGATATAGACAAGGACTATTACTTCCTAATATTCAAGGCATAGATACAGTAGAAGAGCAAGTTGCTATAGCTTTACAAAAGGCAAATATTGAAGAAGATGAAGATTATTCCATGGAAAGATTTAAAGTTGAAAGGCATGTATAAGAATAAGGATGGTGAAATGATGAAGGAAGCCATGTATTACGAAAATTTAAAGGATAAAGAAGTGAATTGTCAACTATGTCCTCATTATTGTAAAATCCCATTAGGAGAAGTTGGAAAATGTGGAGTTAGAAAGAATATTGATGGCAGTCTATACTCCTTAAATTATGGAAAGATTACTTCCTATGCCTATGATAGAATAGAGAAAAAAAACCATTATTTCACTTTTATCCTGGTAAGAGGATATTTTCCATAGGATCCTTTGGATGTAATCTATCTTGTTCATTTTGCCAAAATTGGCAAATAGCCCATGGAGAACCCTTATCTATAGAAATCTCTGATAGAGATATATTGACTTTAGCTAAAGCTAAAGAGTCCATAGGAATTGCCTATACCTATAATGAGCCTTCCATATGGTACGAATATGTATTGCATTTATCTAAATTAGCTAAAAAGAAGGATTAGTAAATGTCCTAGTTACCAATGGCTTTATAAATCCAGAGCCTCTAGAAGAATTACTTCCATATATAGATGGGATGAACATAGATTTAAAATCCCTGTCTAATGATTTTTATAAGGATATTTGTAAAGGGAGACTTTCACCAGTTTTAAAAACCATTGAAAGAAGTGTTAAATCAACCCATGTAGAAGTAACTACTTTACTTATTGAAGGAAAAAAATACTACTCTAGAAGAAATAGAAACCATTGCAAAGACTATAGCATCAATAGATAAAGATATACCACTTCATTTAAGTAGATATTTTCCCGCTTATAAAATGGATAATCCAGAAACTAAAGTAGAAACTGTTTTTGCAGCTAGAGATATGGCAAAAAAATATCTTAACAATGTATATACGGGAAATATATTTTAAAAAGTTCAAACCTTGCCAAGCACAAAAAAAATCAACCCTTTGAATAAAATATAATATCATGGCAATAATTTTAGTAAATGAATAAGGGGATGATTTTT
>JMBX01000047.1_pt1 | contig 29422 bp, 53 predicted proteins | sample 616521 | NCBI WGS metagenome assembly JMBX01 (sample SAMN02727906, study PRJNA239997) | anaerobic digester metagenome | biome: anaerobic digester; isolation source: mesophilic anaerobic digester inoculated with municipal waste water sludge... | place: Germany: Bielefeld University, CeBiTec ...
CCCCCCCATGCCAAGTAGCTAATTTAATGACATCAAGAGGTTGCCCATTTAGTTGTATATTTTGTACTACATCCAGGATGTTTTATCCTTATAGGTATCGCACACCTGATAATGTAATAGAAGAATTGGAAATGTACAAAAGAATGGGATTTAAATATGTAAATTTTGAGGATGATAATTTTACTGCAAATAGAAAAAGGGCAAAAGAAATATTGAAAAAGATGATTCAAAACGATTTGGTATTTAAAGAAACCTTTTTCTTTGGAAGAACTGACTTAGTAGAAGATGAAGAGTTGTTAGCATTACTCAGAGATGCTCATCTAAATCGAGTATTGATAGGAATTGAATCTTTAAATCAAGAATCATTAGATTATATTGATAAAAAACAAAAGATAGAAGATATAGAGTACTGTGGCAAAATGTTAGAAAAGTATAAGATACGATTGATTGCAAGTATAGTATTAGGATTAGATTATGATACTAAGGAAGATATTAGAAAAGCGGTAGAGTTTTCAAAAAAATAAATGCTTATCAATTGCAACCAGCAGTATTAACACCTTATCCAGGTACTCCTTTATATGAACAATTTAATGAAGAAGGCAGGATATTAATAAAAGATTGGCAATATTATGATATGATGAACGTTGTATTTGAACCTAAAACTATGACCCCTTGGGAATTGGAATTTGAATTTTTTTAAGGCTGTAAATGAGTTCTATAACTTTTCAGGAGCTATGAAAATGTTTAAAATATTTGGTTTTGAAGCTGGAATGAGAAGGCTAGGACTTTGGATAGCTAGTAAATTTGGTAAGACCTTTTTTTAAGAAAAAAATCTGAAAAAGAAGATGGAAACATATATAATCAACTATACGAACTGAGTACAGGGTTTTCTTCTTAATCTAATAAACAAAACGCTGGTCTTTTATTAAAAGACCAGCGTTTTAAATGTTATTATAATATAGCTATTTTATCTAAAAAGATGGATAGACTTGAAATATATTCTAATATAGTATATACTTATGTTAAATAAGCAGTGTATTACTGTAAATAATCAATAATGACAGAGTAGATAGTTTGCGTAAAGTGTCAGAGGATGGGACGTTGCCTCTGAACGAAAAGTTACTTAGTAACTTGCGTTAAGCTATCGCGTTCGCTGGCACATCATAGAGGAAGTCTCTTTCTAGATGTGACGGTTCTGTCATATCAATTGAGAAAGGAGGCTTTTTTTGTATGCGAAAAATTAGTACAAAAAAACATAGCTTACTATAGTCTTTTAATTGCACTAAATATTGTATTAACTAGGGTGGGAAGTATTAGGATAGGTGGTGGCGGTGTAGAGATAGTTAGAATAGGTTTTGGCGGCTATCCTATAATACTTGCTGGTATAGTATTTGGACCTCTAGCAGGAGGAATTGTAGGCGCTGTAGGAGATGTTATTGGCTACTTTGTAAGCCCAATGGGTCCTTATATGCCACATTTTACTATGACTGCAGCTTTAACAGGGATTATACCAGGTCTAGTTATGATGATGTTTAAAGACCAAGAAGCTAAAAGTTCATTTTGGAAACTAACTTTAGCCATAGCATTAGGGCAGATTACCACATCCATATTTTTAGTACCATATTTTATGCAGACATTATTTAGCGTCCCAATGATAACTACTGTTCCAGGAAGGGTAATTGGTCAAGCAGTTCATATACCCCCCCTATATGCATATGTAACTAAAGTTTTAGTAAACAGGTTATCTGTAGTATGGAATACAAATTGAACAAAAGCCACTGCTTATATAGGCGGTGGCTTTTTAAAATAAATAGCCATATATACAATGAAAGAGAATATATGTAACATTATATTAATAAAATTATCAAAACAAGGGAGATGCTTATTTATGAAAATAGCAATAATAACCGATAAACCAAGAACGAAGTATTTGCCCACTGAAGAAGGGCTAATGGAGGATAAACAAAAAAAGAAAAACTATTAAAAATATCAAAGAAGTTCTTTCAAAGAGATTTGATTGTATTCAGATGACATTTGATGATAGTATTGTGAGTAGGTTAAAACGAGAAAAGGTGGATTTAGTATTTAATCTTTGTAATGGTATTCAAGGGGGGGATGCGAGATTATCTCAACTTCCAGCAGTTTTAGAATATGCTGGAATACCTTATACTGGCTCATCTCCATTAGGCCATGCCCTTGCTTATAATAAGATATATTCATGTAGATTGTTTAATGAGGCTGGAGTTCCTACACCAAATTTTATTTATGTATTTAGGATAGAAGATGTAGAAAATCTAGATATTAACTATCCAGTATTATTAAAACCTAAAGATGAAGGTTCTAGTAGAGGAATACATGAAGACAGTCTAGTGTTTAATAAAGAACAATTAATTGAAAAGCTTAAAGAGGATTTAAAAATATATAGTCCCCCCCTATAATGATAACAGAATTCATAGAAGGTAGAGAATTTACTGTAGGAGTATTAGGAAACGATGCTAATATAGAGGTTCTCCCTATATTAGAAGTAGATTTTTCAAATTTACCAGAACATTTAAATAATATTTATAGTTTTGAAGTAAAAGTCCATTATGGAGATAAAACTTTATACCATATTCCAGCTAGAATAAAAGAAGAAACAAAGAAAAAAAATAGAAAAAAATAGCAATAAAAGCCTATAACGTACTGGAAATGCGGGATTATGCTAGGGTTGACATTAGATTAAAAGACGAGATTCCCTATGTATTAGAAATAAATTCTTTACCAGGATTAATGAAAGGGCATAGTGATATAACAAAATGGCTGAAGCTGCAGGCATAGGTTATGATGGTTTAATTATGAAAATAGTAAAAAAAATGCAATAAATAGATATGGTTTATATAATAAATTAGAGTATAAAACTGTGTAGAACCACTGCCCAAAAAAGGGCAGGGCTTCTATTCATAAGCTAAAAAAAAGATCTCTTCATTTGTTTATAAGGTCTTATTCCTACGATTTTATGTTTATCATTTATTATAAAAGTGGGAGTACCTTCTACATCAAATTTTTCTATTAATTTTTTTTAGCTTCGTCAAATTTTGAATCAAACTTACCTGCATCAATCAAATGATTCATTTCATTTATATCCAGTCCTGCTTCTTTTGCTATTTTATCAAGAATTTCCTTTTTCCCTATATTTTCTAAATCTACAAAATAGGCTTTAAACACTTTTTTTAGAAAATTCCTCATATTTTCCAACAGTTTTTGCATACTCCCCAGCTAAAAGAGCCCTATGGGTATTATAGTCTTTTTCTTGTTTATTATATTTGATCCCATACTCTCTTCCCATATTATTTTGCATCTCAAATAGTTTTTCTATATAAGCTTTTGGATTTTTGAATTCTACACTTATACCTTCTACAGGTATATCAGGATGCATTTCATAAGGAATCCAATCCACTGTAAAATCTATATTGTCCTTTTTAAGATTGTCAAATATACCTGTAGCTATATAACAGAAAGGACAAGCAAAATCTGAAAATACCTTTATATTTAACACAATCCTCCCTCCCAAAATTAATAGTTTATCTATATATACCCAATTATTATATAAATATCGATGTTAGACATTAAATTATTAATCATCATTATTTAATAAGAAAAATAGAATTAAAACTTAATATCAATAGTATGAAGCATTTAATATAATAGAGGAGACATTGCAATAATCTATATCCTTTTTCTTCTCTGTTTCTATTTGTGAACCATTGGTTATTCATAGAGAGGATATTACCTATGTGGTATCAGAGAAATTATTGCAAAAGGATGAAAAACAAAAGGCTTGGATAAGGGAACATTTAGAAAAATTTAGTTTTCTTTATAAAACATGGGAGATAGGCTAGAAGAGTATGTAGATTTATTTCTAATACATCCAGCCTATTTTGAAACCTTTGAAAAATTATATTTAATTGAGAAAAGACATATTTTAATGACCTTAACTCATACCATGAAGCAATTGTTAAATAAAGAAGTTCCAGAAGATGAACCAGGCATTATATCCTATGATTCCTATTGGGAATATTTAAAAGGAGATGCAACAAACAAGACGATTCCAGAAGTTAAAGAAGTAATAGAAAAGAGCAGTCAGTTAGAAGGGATAATAGAGCAGTCTTTTACTAAACCCATATATAAGTCCATGGCTTTAAGGGTTATTCACGCATTAAGTGTAAATAGGTTAACAAAAGATGATATATATTCACCTTTAGGGATTACTGTTGAAAATATGAAAGACGATTTATGCTTATTTGATCCATTAATACCTGAGAAGGAAGAAGATTTTTTTTAGCTACCCAAATAACTACTGTCATGAGGGAAATTTCCAAAACCGTTTCTGGCCAATTTATTGAATACAATAAGGAGAATGAACAGTATTTTTTTTAAACTTAAAGAAAAATATAGATTATTATGATATAAAGGTTAGGATTGTTTAGGTTATCAATTATTTCATATTGCCACATCAATTGTCAGGAGGAGAACAGCAAAGGGTAGTTTTAGCAAGGATGTTAGTAATTGAGCCTGAGATTTTAATGCTAGATGAACCTTTTTCCACATTAGATGAACACTTAAGATGGAATTAGGAATAATATATAAATTAGATAAAAACTGTGCTAACTTTTTTTTAGTAGAGCACAGTTTTTTTAATTAGGTATTATTTCCTTTTAAACAATTTACAAAAAGCTTTAATTTTCAGCATAAAGTTGTAGTATAATATATTCAGTTGTTTAATTAGAAGGGAGGGTTTTAATGGATTTGATTTTAATAAATGGAATAATAGCAACTCAGGACAAAAAGGATTCCTTTGTTGAAGCTGTAGCTATTAAGGATGGTAATATTGTTAAAGTTGGTACTACAGCTGAAATGTTGGATTTTAAAAATGAGGAGACAGAGGTTATAGATTTAGGAGGGAAACTGGTATTACCAGGGTTCAACGATAGTCATATGCATTTATTGAATTATGGAAACTTCCTTAAAAACATTGATTTGACTGGGGGGGTAAAATCTATAGAAGAAATAATCCAAAAGGTAAAGGATATACTATGGGAAAAGAATATTGAAAAGGGTCAATGGATTAAAGGGAGAGGTTGGAATAATGATTATTTTCAAGGAAATAATCGGTTCCCAAATAGATATGATTTAGATAAAATATCTACAGAACATCCAATTATTTTAACTAGAGCCTGTGGTCATATAGCTATTACCAACAGTAAAGCATTGGAACTAGCTAATATAACCAAAGATACTAAACAGTCAATAGGAGGAGAATTTGATATAGATAAAAATGGTGAACCTTTAGGAATATTTAGAGAAAATGCTATCGAATTAATAAATAATATAATACCAGAACCTTCTGTTAAAGAGCTAAAGGATATGCTACTTGTAGCTATAAAAAAAAGGCCAATGTCAATGGAATTACTTCGGTACAAACTGATGATTTTGGAGTAATATCCTATGATAATTATGAAAAGATTATTAAAGCTTATGAAGAATTAAAAAAAGAAGGTAAATTAACCCTTAGGGTATATGAACAATGTTTGTTTCAAGAACCAAATAAACTAGAAAGGTTTTTAGGCAAAGGGTATAATACAGGATATGGAGATGAATTTTTAAAATAGGTCCACTAAAGTTAATAGCAGATGGTTCTTTAGGTGCAAGAACAGCTGCCTTAACAAGACCCTATAAAGATGCTCCCCATACATATGGAATACTAGTGTTTAACCAAGAAGAGCTAGATAATCTGGTAGATATAGCTCATAGTAAGGGTATGCAAGTTGCCATTCATGCTATAGGGGGGGATAAGGCTATGTATATGGCTTTTGAATCTATAGAAAAAGCGTTAGATAAAAATCCAAAAAAAGATCACCGTTGTGGAATAGTACACTGCCAAATTACTGATAAATATTTGTTAAATAAATTTAAAGAATTAAATGTAATAGCTTATATTCAGCCTATATTTTTAGATTATGATTGGAAAATAGCTGAATCTAGAGTAGGTTCTGAGCTTATAAAGACTAGCTATAATTGGAAAACCTTAATAGATAACAAAGTTAATATAGCTTGTGGTTCCGATTGTCCTGTGGAAGATTTAAATGTGATGAAGGGTATATACGAAGCTGTTACCAGAAAAGATTTGAAAGGAGAACCTATTGATGGTTGGATGCCAGAGCAAAGGTTAACTGTACAAGAAGCGGTATATGGCTATACTGTTGGAGGTGCATATACTTCCTTCGAAGAAGATATAAAAGGCACTATAGAAGAGGGTAAATTGGCGGATATGGTAGTGTTATCCAAAAATATATATAAAATCCCCCCCATGATGAAATAAAGGATATAAAAGTAGAGATGACTATTTTTAATGGACAGATAGTATATAGGAAATAAAAGGCTGTTAAAAGGGTTAAAATTGAAATGGTAGGATTTTTATGGCTAATTATAAATAGATATGATAATTAACAGAATATACAATTTATCTATTTGGAGGGATATTATTGAAAATAATTATTGCTCTAGGAGGAAATGCTTTAGAAGATAAGGATAGTGATTCTACCGCAGAATCTCAATTAAAAATAATAAAAAAATACTATGAAGTGTTTGGTAGATGTAATAGCGGCGGGGGGGTATGATGTTGTCATCACCCATGGCAATGGTCCACAAATAGGAAGGATAATCATACAAAATGAGGTAGCAAAGGAAATCACTCCAGCTATGCCTTTTGATGTATGTGGGGGGGCTATGAGTCAAGGAATGATTGGATATCATATACAGCAGGCTTTAGGAGATGAACTTAAGAAAAGGGGGGGATAGATAAACCAGTAGCTACAGTAATAACTCAAGTAGTTGTAGACAAAGAAGATCCAGGGTTTAATAACCCAACTAAACCAATTGGTCCCTTTTATTCGAAGGATGAAGCAAATAAATTAATAGATGAAAAGGGATATAAGATGATAGAGGATTCAGGGAGAGGGTATAGGCGGGTAGTGGCTTCACCAGAACCTAAGAGGATAGTTGAGATTGAAACAATAAAAACTTTAATAAACAATAACAATATAGTGATAACTGTTGGGGGGGGCGGTGGAATACCTGTAATTGAAGAAAAAGATGGACTTAAAGGTGTAGAGGCGGTAATAGATAAGGATTTAGCTTCGGAGAAATTAGCAGAAGATGTTGCTGCTGATATTTTTCTTATATTAACTGCAGTAGATAAAGTCTATTTAGATTATGTAAAGGCAAATAGGCATGGACTACATTATGTTGAAACTTCAGATATGAAACAATATATAAAAGGAGGACATTTTGCACCTGGAAGTATGTTACCTAAGGTGTTGGCAGCTACTAAATTTGTGGAATCAAAACCAGGACGAAAAGCCATTATAACATCAATAGATAAAGCTAAAGATGCTCTTTGTGGATTATGTGGTACTATTATTGAATGATTTTAATATTAATTGGCCAAGGGAAACCTTGGTTTTTTTATATATAGTTATTATCAATTGATAGTGATTTCTATTTAGAGAAAATAGTGGATATTTTGATTAAATGGGTATATAATAGAGGTTATATTTATTATCAATTAATATAAAAATAACAAATTAATTTTGGCATATAATATATTTATGGAGGGGGGGAAATAATGGAAGAGTATAGATTAGGGGGGGTAAAAGCATCTTGGATTACTATATTAGCTAATGTAATATTGTCTGCAATAAAAATTGCTGCTGGAATAATAGGCAAAAGTAGTGCTATGTTAGCAGATGGTGTTCACACATTATCTGATGTACTGACAACCTTTGTTGTTTTAATGGGACTAAAGATATCTTCAAAGGAAGCTGATGAAAAGCATCCCTATGGTCATGAAAAGTATGAACCTGTGTTTGCAAAGTTATTAAGTATATTATTGGGAATTACAGGATTATATATAGGTTATGAAGGTATAAAAGTATTGAGAAGTGGTAATATTCAAGTCCCTGGCCGTATCGCCTTAATAGCAGCAATAATATCTATTGTAACTAAGGAAGTAATGTATAGGTATACCATAAAGGTGGGCAGAAAGATAAAAAGTTTGTCTATGGAGGCAGATGCTTGGCATCATAGATCTGATGCTTTGTCGTCGGTAGGTACTTTTGTAGGCATTTTAGGAGCACGGCTGGGTTTAAAGATATTAGATCCTATTGCTGCTATAATAGTAAGTGTTTTTATTATTAAAGTTGGTATAGATCTGTATGTTAAATCTGTTAGGGGGGGACTGGTAGATGAGGCTGCAGATAATGAAACCATTTCGAAAATAGAAGAACTAACTTATTCAATTGAAGATGTAAAAGGGATAAAAGATTTAAAAACCAGGATATTTGGAAATAAGATATATGTAGATATAGATATATTAGTCAAAGGGGACATTACAGTAACAGAAGGTCATGATATTGCAGAAAAAGTGCATGATTTAATTGAAAAAAATATTGAAGATGTAAAACATTGTATGGTTCATGTGGAGCCTGAAGTAAACGATGAATAAAATAATCAAGTATAAATAAAAATATTTTAAAAATCATATGCTGGGTATACTTATATTAAACAAAACTAACTACAGGAGGTCTGAATATGAAAGCAGTAGTTGATAAAGATGCTTGTATAGGATGTGGACTATGTACTAGCATTTGTCCTGAGGTTTTTAGTATGGATGATGATGGTCTAGCGGTAGCTATAGATGAGGAATTAGGCGAAGATGTCATTGATTCAGCTAAAGAAGCAGCAGATTCTTGTCCAACAGAAGCCATTACTGTAGAGTAATAAATAGGCTATGCAAATAATGCATAGCCTATTTATTTGTAATAATTTTGTAACTTTTAATTGATACTAAAATAAAAATATACTATAATAATAACAAGTACTTTTAAAAACATAAAAGGAGTGTTTATCTTGTTTAATAAAAGAAAGTCCTCTTTTAAAACCTTATTAATAATCACAGCTATTGCTTTTCTAAGCTTTAATGATTTGGGAATATTCATATCTAACTTTGCAGCTAAAGGAGATGATGGATCTCAAGTAGATTTTAAAGAAGGAGAAAAGATGACTATTTTAAGGGAAAATGAAAGAGACTTTTTTTGTGGAAAAGGATTTAAAGAAATACGAAGTTCCAAAGGATGTAGTATTGATAAAAGGAAAAAAATTCAAATTCCTATAAGGTAAAGAAAAAAAATACTCCAATTATTGACGAAATAGATGGAAAAATTATAAAACTACTTGATATTGGTGAAAAAGTTAAATTAAAAAAAAGCTCTCTGGTGAATATGGACTTTTTTTTCTACAGCAGATAATATTGAAGGGTATATTTTACTAGCTGATTTAGAGGAAGGAGAAAGGGAGAAAATTATTACAGTGGGAATAGCAAAGAACAATAAGGTTTTAAAAGGAGCAAAAGATAGGCATTATGTATTGCTTAAAGGAGAACCAGTATTAGTTAAGGATTTTAAGAATGGACAGTTTATTATTGTTGATGAAGAGGGTAATGAGTTTAGTGTAAATAAAGGTGACATTAGTTTAAGAAATGGAAGACATACCACATCTCGTTCTGGCATATCAAGAAGGACATCAAAATTAAGTTCAGTTATACATCAGGCTCATAAGACTATAGGCAAACCTTATGTTTCAGGAGATATAGGTAAAAGGGGGGGATATGATTGTTCTGGATTGACTTATTCTACATATTTGAAGGGAGCAGGTATCAAGTTAAATAGAAGTTCTAAAGATCAGGTAAAAAAATGGTGTAGAAGTTAAAAAAATCTGATTTAATACCAGGGGGGGACTTGGTATTTTTTTTAGAACTGGAGGAAGGAATATAGGCCATGTAGGCATATATGTAGGGGGGGATGGGAATATGATACATGCGTCGTCAGGCTCTAAGAAAGTGATTATTACTCCCATAGATGAAAATGGTATAAACAAAGATATGTAACTGCTAGAAGAATTATCAAATAGTTACTAAAAGGTAAGGGGGGGTGGTAGTGTGAAGTATAGGATTGCAAAGGTTATTAGTTATGTAACTGTAGTACCTGTAGTAGCTTTTATTACTATATTATTATCCTTTATTTATCGTACTAGATGCTTTTCTAGCACAGGATGGTTTGTATATTCTATTATATTTCTAACAATAATACCAATATTAGCCTATCCTGTACATAGAATAGTACCAGCTCTTAGAAAAGGAGGGAGAAATAGCGAAAGGAAGTTAGCTTTATATTTGCTGTAGTGAGTTATGTATTAGGTACTCTTCTTACTTTCGTTTTTGGAGCTCCTATAATTGTTAAAAAGATATTTATGGCATATTTACTATCAGGTATATTTTATCTTTTGTAAACAAGGGACTAAAATAAAGGCTAGTGGACATGCCTGTGGTGTATCAGGACCTATAACCCTTTTGGTTAATATACTCGGAATACAGATGATATGGCTATTTCTATTGATGCCAGTTGTATATTGGTCTAGAATTAATTTAGGAAGGCATAATATTGTTGAATTGATTTTAGGAACTTTTATTGGAATTGTATCTACACTAGTAGCTGTTAGTATAGTTTAAACAAAACAACAATCATGTTATATAGCTAAAATTCCCTATATTATCTTTGATAGGGGGGTAGTTGATAAATAAAAAAAATGAGGAGGAATATTAATGACAGATGTATTAAAAGGCAAAGTTGTGGCAGATAGAATTAAAGAACAGATGAAAAAGGATATCCAAGAATTAAAACAAGCCAATAAAACTCCGAGGCTAGGTATAGTAAGATTAGGGGGGGATAATCCAGGAGATATATCCTACGAAAAAGCATTATAAAAAAACTGCAATAATGTGGGTATTGAGTCTAAGGTATATGAAAGAGACAGGGATATTAAAACAGAGGAATTAGTAGAATTAATTGAAGAATTAAATAGAGATGATGAGATATCTGGTATTTTGGTGTTTAGACCTTTACCAGATCATATTGATGAGGATATAATTAGAAATGTAATAAGTCCAGAAAAAGATGTGGATTGTATGCATCCTTTAAATCTAGAGAATATATTTGAAGGCAAAATGGATGGATTTGCTCCTTGTACCCCTAAAGCTGCTATGGAAATACTTAAATACTATGATATACCATTGGAAGGTAAAAATGTAGTAGTTGTAAATAGATCCATGGTTGTAGGTAAGCCTTTAGCTATGATGTTGTTAAATGAAAATGCCACTGTTACTATTTGTCATTCTAGGACTAAGAACCTAAATGAAGTTACAAAGAATGCTGATATAGTAGTGGTAGCTTTAGGGAGAGCTAAATTCTTTGATGAAAGCTATTTTACTGAAGAGTCTATTGTAATAGATGTGGGGGTAAGCTTAGATGAAAATGGGAAATTAAGTGGAGATGCAGATTATGATAGAGTCTTACCATTGGTAAATAAGATTACTCCTGTACCAGGAGGAGTAGGAAGTGTTACTACTTCAATATTATTGAGCCAAGTAGTATTAGCATGTAAGAATATGTAAAAGAGTCTTTTTTTTAGACTCTTTTTTTTATTTTTTTTGTAACAAAAGTAGTTATTTTTCTATGAAGGATTATTCTCACCTAAGATAGAAATATATATGGAATACAATTAGGGAGGGGGGGATAATTTGAGACTTTCTACGAATATTGTGAAAGATTATTTAATAGTTGCCTTTGAAGGGGGGGAATTAGATCATCATACTACTGAAGAAGCAAGAATGAAGATTGATAGTCTATATTATGATAATAATCTGTCAAACATGATTTTAGACTTAAGGAAATTAAATTTTATGGATAGTTCAGGTATTGGGCTTATAATGGGAAGATATAGAAACTGTAAAGAAAGGCAGGGGGGGATATTTCCATTGTAAATACTAATCCTTCCGTAGAAAGGATACTAAGGATGTCAGGATTATTAAAGATAATCAATATGTATTCTAATATTGAAGAAGCAATAGATGGGAAAAGGGGGGGGAATAAATTTGGTAGAGAAAAATCATATGAGATTGGAGATATTGAGCAAATCCACAAATGAATCCTTTGCACGTGTTGTAGTGGCAGCATTTGCTTCCCAATTAGATCCAACTATAGAGGAACTATCGGATATTAAGACTGCTGTTTCAGAGGCTGTCACTAATGCGATTATTCATGGTTATGAATATAATGAAGGTATTGTTATAATTGAATCAACAATTGAAGGCAATAGGATTGAAATAGTAGTTGAGGATAAGGGAAAGGGTATTGATGATATAAAAAAAAGCTATGGAACCTTTCTACACCTCTAAGCCAGATTTAGAAAGATCGGGAATGGGTTTTACAGTTATGGAAACCTTTATGGATGAATTGATAGTAGAGAGTCAATTGGGTAATGGTACCAGAGTAAAAATGGCTAAGGTGTTCCACTCCCTTGTTGATAAGGAGTAGATATTATGGGTACAGGGAATAGGGATAATAATAATTTATTATCTCATGAAGAGACAATTTGTTTGATTTTAAAAGCTCAACAAGGGGGGGATAGGAGTGCAAAAGAAAAACTAGTTAAGCACAATATTGGACTTATTAAATCAGTGCTTAGAGGATTTACAAATAGAGGATATGATATGGAGGACTTGTTTCAAATAGGAAGTATAGGACTTCTTAAGGCTATAGACAAATTTGATACTTCTTTTGATGTTAAGTTTTCAACATACGCAGTGCCTATGATTGCAGGGGGGAGATAAAACGATTTCTAAGGGACGATGGAATAATAAAGGTAAGCAGATCTTTAAAACAAACCGCTAATAGAGTTAAATATACGCAAGAAAATTTAGCTAAAACATTGGGTAGAGAGCCCACTATTCAAGAAATTGCAGATGAATTAAATATAGACAAGGAAGAAATAGCTATGCTTTAGAGTCAACTTATCGCCCAGATTATTTATTTGATGTAATACATCATGATGAGGGAAGTCCATTACATGTAATTGATAAGATAAATCTAGAAGAAAATGGAGATGAAGATATTATTGATAACATATTGTTAAAAGAGATGCTATCTCAATTAAAAGAAAGGGATAGGCAAGTTATAGTATTACGATATTTTAAAGATAAAACACAAGTTGAGGTAGCAGAGCTATTAGGCATATCTCAAGTTCAAGTATCTCGTATAGAAAAGAGGATAATTGAGGATATGAAAAATATGTTAGCAAAGGCATGAATTAATTCATGCCTAATTTTTTTGAATTAAAAAAAGCTTATAAGAGAATAATAATTATAGATTGGGGGGGTGATCATATGAAAACAAATAGAAACATAATAATAATCCTGATTATAGTTTTGGCTATATTAGGCTCCATCTTGTGGTATAGGGAACTAGGGACCAATAGGGAAGTTCCTAAAAGAGCTCAATACGTCTATATATTTCAATTAAGAGGGGGGGATAAAAATGGATAACAAGCAGGTATATATAAATCTTGAAACCAAGTATTCAGTTGACTTAAATACCCATGTATATGTAAAGGATGTGGGAGAAGTTTATTGTGATGATAAAGTTATCAAGGAAAAAGTAGAAAATATTCGTATACATAATGGAAAGGATAAAGAAGAATATGATTATATTTCAGGCATAGACATCACTACTAAAATTATAGATAAAGTAGAAAATATTGATATTAATATAATAGGTGGTCCAGATATTTTATTAGAGATCAAAGATCAAGAAAAACCCAAATTGGTTTTCAATTTTTTTAAAATAGCTTTTGTAGCAGTGATATTATTTTTTTGGTGCTGCAATGGCTATTATCAATTTCCACGAAGACGTAAATATGAAAGCTTCCCTAGAGAAGATATATTATATATTTGTTGGCCAAAAAAAAGGAAAATCCTATGATTTTGACTATTCCGTTTTCCTTGGGAATAGGATTAGGTATGTTTGCTTTTTTTTAGCAGAATATTTAGTTTTAGCAAGAGGAGAAGACAAGAGCCTGGTCCTATGGAGGTGGAATTATATCTATACGATAAGGATTTAGAGGATCACATACTCAATGAATTAAAGCAAAAAAAGAAGATAATGATATCATATTTGGCGGTGAAATAAGTGATAAAATCTATACTTATGATTTTAATTGGAGTTTCAGCAGGTATTACCGTTGGTAGTGCTGCAGCTGCTTTTATTACATTATTACAATTTGTACCTAGATTAGCTCAAGTTACAGAAACCAATGACTATATAAAATTATATGAATATGTATTAATTTTTGCTGGGATACTATTTAGCTTAATATATTTTTCCACCTTTAGTTTTTCATTGCATAGATTTTCTATGATATTTATTGGTTTAATCATGGGTATGTTTTTAGGTTTGTTTGCTTCAGCATTGGCGGAGGTTTTGAATGTAGTACCTGTGTTTGCTAAAAAGTTCAAAATAAAACATGAATTAAAGTATATAATAGGAGCATTAATATTTGGAAAGGTAATAGGTTCCTTATGGTACTGGTTATTATTTATAAAATATTAGGAGGTTGAATAGCTTGGATAATATGAATAATAAAGAATATCAAAAATATGCTGAAAGAAAAATACCTAAGCCTACCTACTTTAAAAACATACTATATGCTTTGTAGTAGGTGGCGCTATATGTGTATTTGGACAGATAATTAGGAATATGCTATTTAAATTTGGACTAGACGAAAACTCAGTAACTATAGCTACTTCTATTATATTGGTTTTTGTTGGTTCTTTTTTTAACTGGGATAGGAATTTATGACAAGATTGGTAAAATAGGAGGGGGGGCAGGAGCTGCTATTCCTATAACTGGATTTGCAAATTCTATAGTATCTCCAGCTATGGAGTACAAGAGGGAAGGTTTTATATTTGGAGTAGCAGCTAGGATGTTTAGTATAGCTGGACCTGTATTGGTATATGGAGTAGGTAGTTCTGTTATTGTTGGAATATTATACTTAATTTTTACTAAAGGAAGGTGATATAGTGGCTGAAAAAAAGGATTGGCTTACAGACCGTTAAGTTATCGAATCCTCCCTCTATATTGGGGGGGACAGCTACAGTAGTTGGGCCTAAGGAAGGTGAAGGGCCATTAAAAGATTACTTTGATATTATTTTGGAAGATGATATGTGGGGACAGGAATCCTTTGAAAAATCCGAAGTAAAGATACAAGAAGAAGCTATAAAGCAGGCTATTTTTAATGCTAATCTTTCTTCAAAGGATATAGAGTATCTATTTTCAGGGGGGGATTTGTTAAATCAGATTATTACATCTTCATTTACTGCAAGACAACTTAATATACCATATTTTGGGTTATATGGGGGGGCATGTTCAACTATGACAGAATCATTAAGTTTAGGGGGGGCGATGATTATAGATGGGGGGGTTTTGCTGATAAAGTAGTTTGTGCTACTTCTAGCCATTTTAGCTCAGCAGAGCGTCAATTTAGATTCCCCCTAGAGTATGGTAGTCAGAGACCCTTTTCAGCACAATGGACTGTGACTGGAGCAGGGGGGGCTACTGTGTTGGCTTCTTCAGGCAATGGTCCTTATATAACCTATATAACTACTGGTAAAATAGTAGATTTTGGTATAAAAGATGCAAACAACATGGGTGGTGCTATGGCTCCAGCAGCTATAGATACTATCTCACAACATTTTAAAGATACTGGCTACAGTCCAGATGATTATGATTTAATAATTACTGGAGACTTGGGATTAGTAGGTAAAAGAATATTACTAGATTTGATGAAAAAAAAGAAGGCTATGATCTTTCTAAAGTTTATTCAGATTGTGGAATAAAGATTTTTGATGGAGTAGAACAAGATACCCATGCTGGTGGTAGTGGATGTGGTTGTGCTGCTGTAGTTTTCAATGGATATATATATAAGGAGATGTTGAAAAAGAATTTAAACAAAGTGTTGCTAGTGGCAACTGGAGCATTACATTCTCCTATTATTACCTTGCAAGGAGAATCAATACCATGTATTGCTCATGCAGTAACTATAGATAATCTAATTGATTAGGGAGGGGGGGATATTGTGGAATATTTAAAAGTTTTTATAGTAGGGGGGGATTGATATGTGTTATTGGTCAAATATTATTGGATACTACTAAACTTACTCCTGCACATATTTTAGTCATTTTTTTGACATCAGGAGTAGTATTAGGTGCTGTAGGTCTATATAAACCACTAATTGAATTTGCAGAAGCAGGAGCAATTGTTCCTATATCGGGTTTTGGATATGCTCTTAGTAAAGGTGCTATTGATGGTGTAAAAGCCAAAGGAATAATAGGGGCTTTTGTAGGAGGGTTAGAAGCAACTGCAGGAGGAATTGCAGCTGCTATATTATTTGGATATATTGCGGCTATTGTATTTGACCCTAAAACAAAAAGCTAAGGGATATATCATATATCCCTTAGCTATTATCCCCCCCATTGTTATCGTAATTTTCGTCATCTATATCATCTTGTTCATCTATTGGTTCTTCATCTTTGTCTATTGGTTCTTCATCTTTATCTATTGGTTCTTTATCTTCTTCATCCTCTTCTTCATCTTCTAGAAACTCATCAATAGCATTTTCCTGATTGTGAACGTCGCATACTTCTGTTGGCGCAGTGTACTGATAATCAACGGGCATTATCCATTATGTTCACTTGGGTTATAAGGTGGATCTCTTTTTATAAATACTTTAGTAACAACATTTTCTTCAGGGCAGTATTCATTAGCAATTTTTCCTGTAGTAGTATCAATTTTTAACTCCACATGAGTTTCACAAAATTCTGTTGGCTGAGTTCCTTGAGCAAATATTTCCGTTATAATAGTGCTTCCTCTAGGATCATGGCTACACAACTCTGTTGGTAATTTTCCCGACTGAGAACAAACTTGTACAGAAACTATATTAGCAGGTTGTTCAAAATTTTTACTTTCAAGGCCCTCATGTACCTGAGTCATAATGATTTTCCAGAATTGGGCTGCTATAGAGCTACCTTGGTTTAATTTTATCTGGGGAGAATCGTTACCTATCCAAACACCAGTTACATAGTAAGGGGTAAATCCTACAAACCAAGCATCTGCTTTATCCTGAGTAGTACCTGTTTTACCTGCTGTAGGCATATTGGGGGGGATTTGTGCTCTTCCAGCAATACCATTAGTTACTGTTGTTCTCAATATATCTGACATTATATAAGCTATTTCAGGTGATACTACTGCATTTTTCTTTGGAGTATTATCTATTAACAAATTATCGTTATTGTCCAATACCTTGGTAAAAGCTATAGGTTTAATATAGGTTCCAGCATTGGCTATAGAGCCATAGGCTGCAGTCATCTCTAAAGGTGTAAGGCCTTTGGACATACCGCCCAATCCTAATGCAGATAGGTTTTCATCGTTATTTATATTGTTTTCTGCTGCTGTTATAAAATTGTCCTTTGTAGGATCATTTTTATTGATAATTCCCATTCTACTTAAATATTCCATAGAGTTTTTATTCCTATGGCTTCTACTACCTTTACTGAGTTTACATTCACTGATTGTTCTACTGATTTCCTTAAGGTATGAATCCCCTTATATCCAGTATACCAGTTATTAGGCCATAGCTCACCTTCATTATTATAATATGGTATATCATCAATGGGACTTGCTGCTGTAAATCCATTGTCTAAAGCTGGTAAATAAGCAGATAAAGGTTTTATAGTAGAACCTGGTTGTCTAGGTGAAGATGTAGCTCTATTGAGAATTTGATATCCTTCTACATCTCTACCTCCAACTAAAGCTTTTATTTCTCCTGTTTTATAATCCATTATTACAGTTGCTGACTGAGGTTGTACTATTCCTTCCTTATGGCGGTAGAAATATTTTTCATTTATTAATAGGTTACCATCATCGGAAATAGAATAGAAATCTGGATTATTTTTAAGAAAATTATTTGAAATTATGATAGCTTTATCTTCAGTAATAGAAAATTCTTCTTCTGGTAAAGCTAAAGTACCTAATCTATGGGTTACCAAGTTTTTTTCTATTGTCAATACGGTAATAGTCAGCAATTTCTATATTGCTTTTATAAGGGGGGGTCAGTTTTTTTTATTTTTTAAAATTAATTGGTTATCAGTTAATTCAAAAGTATTTTTTTTCAATTATTAGATTATAGTTTTCATCTAAAAGATGTTCTTGTTTATAAAATATAATATTGTTTCTTTCATCAACTATATTTTGTGCACTATTTAATCGCCATGAAATAAAAGCTGGTCCTTTTATATTATCTGGATTTCCTAAAAGTACTTCGGTGAAGTTTTTATATATATCTTCAAGTTGTCTTTGGAGATCTACATCCATAGTTGAGTATATTTTGAGACCACCTGTATACAGTTCCTCTTCAGCTTCTTCTTTAGAATAGCCTAATTCCTCCATTAATGCTTCAATTACTTGAACTTTGATATAATCGTTAAAGTAAGAGGATATCCCTTTAATTTTCTTTTCTCCAGGTTTGATCTTAGCACGGATATCTTCATTTAATGCTTCATTGTATTCTTCTTCTGTAATCTTTCCTAATTCCAACATTTTAGCTAATACGACTTTTTTGACGATTTATAGCTTCTTCATTATATACAGCAATATATTTTTCGCCTAAGGTGTCTATTTGACCAACTTCTACATGTTTTCGCTATCAAATTTTCAGGAGGCAATGTTTTAAATAAGGCATATTTTGATGGACTTTTAATTATACCAGCTAATACTGCCGATTCTGCAATAGTCAAATCCTCTACATCTTTTGAAAAATATGTCTGAGCTGCTTCTTGAACTCCATAAGCTCCTTGACCTAGGAAGATCCTATTTAAATAGGCTTCTAAAATCTGATCTTTGGTTAATACCTTTTCAATCTGTAAAGCTAGATAGGCTTCTTTTATCTTTCGATCAAGCTTTTTTTTCACTGGTTAGATATAGATTTTTAGCTAATTGTTGGGTGATAGTGCTAGCACCTCTAACAATATGTCCTGCTTTGATATTGTCAATAGTGGATTTAATGATTCCTTTTGGATCTACACCTATGTGATCGTAGAAACGCTCATCCTCTATGGATATAAAAGCATCTTTCAAATGTTCAGGCATTTGATCAATACTTACTATTGTTCTGTATTCTTTGGTTTGAATTTTTTTCTATAACATTACCATTTTGATCAAGAATAAATGAAGTTTGATTTAATAAAGCACTAATATTTGTTGGATCTATTTCAGGAGCTTCCTTAGCGATGGCTATAACAATACCAGCAGTAGCTCCTATTCCTATTATTATTACAATGACTAATACCAATAAAAATATTTTTAATCCACTTTTCTTATTTTTTTTATGCTTCTTTTTATCTTGCTTATTCTTGTTATCTTCTGACATACTAATACCTCCTTAATTAAGAAAAGGTAGTAAACAAATTAATTATACCATACAAATATGACAATGTTAACAATTTCATTTTTTTTAAAGTATTATTATCTCCAAATTAAATCTAATCTAATATATATAAAACTACATAGATATATATTAGGAGGGGGGGATAAAGTGAAACGTTATATTCATCTAATCAGAAAAAAAGCGTTCTATAATATGGATTATTGCCCTATTAATATTAATCATATACCTATTTAGGTATACTGATAAAAATATAAAGCCTACTGTAGTAGCCATATCAGAAATTAGGGCAAGGGCAATTACTACTCAAGCTATTAATGACACTATAAAAAAAATAAGATAAAGAGGGATATAAATTATAATGATTTAATATTTGTCAAATACGATAATGAAGGGAAAGTAACTCTCATGCAGGCCAATACTATTCTTATGAATAGTATTGCTTCAGAAGTTGCTATAGAGGTTCAAGAACAACTAACTGAGATGTCAAAATCCAATATAAAGGTGCCTCTTAGCAATGCTTTTGATACTCAAATAATTACTTTGCCAAGTATAAATATTCGAATTATACCTCAAGGTTCAGTAGCAGTAGATTTTGCTACGGAATTTGAATCTTCTGGGATAAATCAAACGAGACATAGAATCTATATTATAGTAGTAACAGATATTAAGATGATAGTACCTTTGGTATCAGAAAATTTAAGAATCACTACAAATATCCCCCCCATTGCTGAAACTATTATTGTAGGAGATGTACCAGAAGAATATGTAAATGTACCTAAGGAGAATTTATTGAACATAATTAGATAAAATCTAAATATGATGATATAATATACTATAGGATAAACTTTATTGTAATTGTGAAAGGGTGATATATTGATAGGAAACACAACCAATAGGGAAAGGGCTTTAATAGTAGGTGTAGATTTGATGACGGATAAGATAGATATAAATAATTCTATGGATGAGTTGGAGGAGCTAGTTAATGCTGCTGGTGGAATTGCTGTATTAAGGGTAGTACAGAAGAGAGATGCAATAGAACCTGCATACTACATTGGACAGGGGGGGAAAGCCCAAGAGATTAAAAACTATTGTGAGGAATTGGATATAGACTTGGTAGTATTTAATGATGAACTTTCTGGTGCTCAGATTAGAAATTTAGAAGATATTATCCATAGAAAGATAATTGATAGGACCAATTTAATATTGGATATATTCGCTAGTAGGGCTAGTTCCAAAGAGGGGAAACTACAGGTAAAACTTGCTCAGCTAAAATATAGGCTTCCTAGACTAGTGGGTTTTAGGGACTATTTATCAAGGGAAGGTGGAGGCATTGGTACAAGAGGACCTGGAGAACAGAAATTAGAAACTGATAGACGTCATATATTAAGAGAGATAAACAATATTGAGAAGGCTTTAGAAGAAGCAGAAAAGGCGAGAAATATAAAAAGAAATAGAAGAGAGAAGTCTAATCTACCCATAGTTGCTTTAGTAGGTTATACTAATGCTGGTAAATCTACCTTGCTAAATAGATTGATAGAGATAAGCGGCAAAGAAAAGAAAAATAAAAAGGTATTTGTATACGATATGTTATTTGCTACTTTAGACACATCATTAAGACGAGGAAGATTACCTAATGGGCAGCCATTTTTAATAACAGATACCGTAGGGTTTGTAAGTAAATTACCTACTCATTTAATAGAAGCCTTTAAAGGGACTTTAGAAGAAGTAAAATATGCAGATTTAATTCTTCATATTGTAGATGCATCTAATTCCGACTTAGATATACAAATTAAAACTACTTACAATATATTAAAAGAATTAGATGTATTAGATAAGCCTATAATTACTGTATTTAATAAGATAGATGAAACAAATATTGAAGATTTGGTATATGATAGTAGATATGTGGATAAAAAAATATTCATATCTAGTAAAAGAGGTACAAATTTAGGGGGGGATTTGTTAGAGATGATTGAAGAAAATCTACCTCAAAAATATCAAAAAGTTGATTTGATGATTCCTTACGATAGGCAGAATTTAGTCAATTATTTTTTTTAGATAATTATGAAGTAGATTATATAGAATATTTAATAGAAGGTACTAGGTTAAATCTTAGTATAAATCAAGTGGATTTTGAAAGATACTCTGACTATATTTTATGTTAACATTTTTATTTTTAAAAATTGATTGAATAATTAGGCTACATTGGGTATGATAATAATAAGAATATAAAGGAGGCTGGTTCCAATGATTGTTAGAAATTGTGCAGGTGGTGTGGTTTTTGACGGGGGGGACAGAGTGTTTATATTAAAAAAAATGATAAAGATCATTGGGTATTACCCAAGGGGGGGAAAATTCGTAACGGTTCACTCCCAACGGAGACGGCTATAAGACGTGTTAAGTATGAAACAGGCGTTAGTGCCAATATTGTTTCTACTGGAGGAGAAACTAGTTACGAATTTTTTTCTTTGTCAAGAAAACAGGAAGTATATAATAAAATTATTTGGTATATTATGGAAGCTTCTAGTTCCAATTATAAAATTAACAAAGAAGAAGGATTTAAAGATGGAGGTTTCTATTCTGTAGATAAGGCCATAGATATGATTACTCATAGTCAAGATAAATCTCTAGTAAGTTTATCTTATAAAGGTATTTAGATATAAAGAATGAAGAAATAGACGAAATATATGCTTAATGTAATCTATAATAATAGATAGTTTAAAGGAAAGGGTGTGTCCTAGAGGATATTATCCTTTCTTTTTTTATGTTATAATTTATTGTAGTATTATTTTGAAAGGAGATAGATATGGATAATGTTTATAGAACCATATATAAATACGGGGGGGAAGATGAGATAGTTATAAAAAAAATCTAGATTTATTGGATATGCAAAACCTATTGAATCAGAACAAGAAGCATTAGATTTTATAGAAAAAAATAAAGTCTAAACATAGAGATGCAACTCATAATGTATATGCTTATGTTTATGGAGAAGATAGTAATATTCAAAGATATAGTGATGATGGAGAACCATCAGGGACTGCTGGTATTCCTGCTTTAGAGGTAATTAAGAAGGAAGATCTTCGCAATGTTGTGGTAGTAGTTACTAGATATTTTGGTGGTATAAAACTAGGTACTGGAGGTCTTATTAGAGCATATACTAAAGGGGGGGCCAAGATTGGATTAGAGTCAGGGATAATAATAGAAAAAAATATTACATTATAAATTAAAGATACGAATAGATTATACTTTATATGGTATAATAGAGAATCATTTGATGACAAAAGGTTACTTGATAGATGATATAGTATATGATGATGGAGTGAATATCTTTGTATATGTTAAATACTCAGAGATGGATTTTTTTAAAAAAACCATTATAGATTTGACAAGTGATAATGTATTTATTGAACAAATAGGAGAAGAATATATACATGAAGAATGGGAAAAGATTAAAATAATTGGGATAATATACGTGACGGGGGGGTATAATAGTATTGAGGTGATTCTATGATAAAACAAGAAATGTTAGACAAAAAAAACTTGGGCTGTAGTAGGGGGGGTTACAGCTAATGAAAAGAAGTATGGATATAAGATATGGAAGAAACTATTAGAACACAATTATGAAACCTATGGAGTAAATCCTAATTATGATGAAATCCAAGGCCATAAGATATATAGTTCATTAAAAGAACTGCCTAAGAAAGTGGATGTTATAGACATGGTGGTCCCTCCAAAGATTAGCTTAACTACTTTAGATGAAGCCAAAGAGTTAGGTATAGAATATATCTGGTTTCAACCAGGCACTTATAATGATGAAGTAATCGAAAAAGCTAAAGCTTTGGAGTTTAAGATATTATATGATGATTGTGTTTTAGCAACATTAATAAAAAAAAGGAAAGAAATCCATGATTTAATAGACCATCAAGGTCTATTCTTTTTTTATTAATTCATATATTCCTATGAATAGTAAAAATATACCAAAGTATTTTTTTAGGTTAGAAGAATCCATGTTAACTGCTATGAAGGAGCCAATTAAAGCTCCAAATACACCTCCCAATATTATCCATTTAACAAATTTAAATTCTATATTTTTTTTCTTTGAAATGAACAATTAAAGCCGCAAAGGCTACGGGTATAAATACTATAAGATTTATTCCTTGAGCTTGTTGTTGGGTTAATGGAGTAAAAAAAATTAAGGAAGGAATAAGTATGGTTCCACCACCTATTCCCATGCCACTAATTATTCCCGATAAGAACCCAAATATAAATAATTTCATTTAAATATCATCCTCAATGCAGTAATGATAATTATAGTACCAAATATTTTTCTAAGGACTGAAGTGGGTATTTTATTTAAAAACTTGGCACCTATAAGACTTCCTAACACCCCCCCACCTATAGCTATCATTGTAGCTATTTGGTATTGAATTATATCTTTTTTTAAGTATATAAAAGTGCTAATGATAGATAATGGTAATATAATGGAAATAGCAGTGGCATGAGCTTTATAATCTTCTATGCCTAATATGAATACCAATGCTGGTACTATAAGGGTTCCACCACCGGAACCAAACAATCCATTTATTATTCCTGTCACAAAACCAATACCAACTAATTTAAGAACCTTTGTATCCATATGTGCCTCCTTTATGGTATAATAATTACATAAAAGCTTATAGTCACTGATTATTAATTTTACCAAAGGGCATAAGTTATACCTAATTATATTATTATGGAGGTAGTAAATATGGATAATATAGAAAAGTTATAGATGAAATAGTTGAATGGTTAAGGATAAAGGTGGAAAATGCTAATGGTAAAGGATTGGTATTTGGGTTAAGTGGTGGCGTGGATTCAGCTGTAGTGGCAGGATTAGCCAAAAAAAGCTTTTCCAGAGAGTTCACTAGGGATAATTATGCCATGTCATAGTAACCCTATAGACGAAGAACATGCTCTATTGGTAGCGGATAGTATAGATTTAAAAACGGAAAAGGTAGATTTAGGATCTACTTATGATGAACTCATTAAAGCAGCCCATATAGAGAAACCTAATAATCTTGCTAAAGCTAATATAAAGCCAAGGTTAAGAATGACTACACTATATTATTATGCTGGGTCATACAATTATTTAGTATTAGGTTCTAGTAACAAATCGGAATTTACCGTAGGTTATTTTACTAAACATGGAGATAGTGGAGTTGATTTACTTCCTATTGCTTATTTTCCAAAGAGAGATGTTTGGGAAATGGCTAGATATTTAGGAATTCCTAAGGAGATAATAGAGAAGGCTCCAACAGCAGGTTTATGGGAGGATCAAACAGATGAAGATGAGATGGGATTGGATATGATGTTTAGATGATTATATATTATATAAAAAAGGGCCTAAGGATTTAGTGGAAAAATTGAAAGGATGCATAGGATAAGCGAACATAAAAGAAGTTTTCCACCAATTTTTGTTCCCCAAAATGAATAATTTCATTGTATAGTATATACATTGTGATAAAATATATAAGAATAATTTTTAGGAGGTTGAAATTTGTGGCAGGTCATTCTAAATGGAATAATATAAAGAATAAAAAGGGCAAAGAAGACGCTAGAAGGGCTAAGGAATTTACAAAATTAGCTCGATATATAATGGTAGCAGCAAAAGAAGGAGGAAAAGACCCTGAGTATAATCCTCAGCTTAAGGCTGCAATTGAAAAAGCAAAGGCTGCAAATATGCCTAATGACAACATAGAAAGGGCTATTAAAAAAAAGGTGCAGGAGAACTTGGTTCTGCCATCTATGAAGAGATTACCTATGAAGGGTATGGTCCAGGTGGAGTAGCAGTATATGTATCTTGTTTGACTGATAATAGAAATAGGACAGCTTCTGATGTAAGACATGCTTTTGATAAATTTGGTGGAAATTTAGGTCAAACGGGTTGTGTTTCATTTATGTTTGATAGAAAAGGAGTATTAGCTATTGAGAAGAATAAAAGCATTGATGAAGAGGAATTAATGCTTAAAGCTATTGATCTAGGAGCTTTGGATTTTGAAAGCGATGAATTTGGATATGAAATAATCACTAACCCTGAAGATTTCAATGACATTAGAGATGCATTGAGTCAAGAGGGCTACGAGTTTACTATGGCAGAGCTGGCCTTTTTACCTCAAAATACAACAGTATTGACTAATGATGAAGATATTAATAATATGGTAAAATTAATAGAAACTTTGGAAGACAACGATGATGTTCAAGAAATTTATCATTCTTGGGAAATTCCTGATGATTTAGAGATATAATAGATTTATATGGCTAAACATACAGTATTATACGAGTTACTATAAATAATAAATTATAAAACATAGTGTGAATTATCATATATAATTGCCCTTTAATTTGATAGATTAGAGGGCTTTTTATTTTATCTGTATAAAAGTATATTTTATAAACATAATAAAATATACTAAAATTAATAATATATGAAGGGGTGAATTAATGGAGAATAATCAAAATTTTGAACAGATAAAGGAAAAGTTTGAAGCAGCTGATGTAGATGGGAAAATTAAAATATATACTACTGTAAGAGGATTAACTGTGGAACAATACAAGGAACTATTAAGGATGTTTCCTATAAAGTATTTAGACAGATTAGAGAAGGCAATGGGATAAAAGCTGAAGGATATTCCTTCCAGCTTTATGTTTAAATGGGACAAGTTTAGGGAATTTATACATAAAAAGAAAGAAGTGATAATGTGAGAAAGGTATTTTTATGTATTGTGATTATTTTTTTACCTCTGTATATTTTCTTTAAAGGCGTTGAATTTAATGCTTTTAATAAAAATTTTTATTTAAACTCTTATGAAAAAAAATCAGGTTGAACATATTACTGGAATGGAACTAGATGAACTGGAGATGATAACTGATAATATATTTTCATATTTAAAAGACAATTCTCAGGAAGAAGCTTTAAATCCTTATTTCAATTCTAAAGAGATAAAACATATGGAAGATGTGAAGACATTGTTTAAATGGGGGGGATTTAAAATTAAAAACATATCCTTAATATTGTCTTTAATTGGAATAGTAGGGCTTTTTATATTAGATGAAGGTGATAGAATAGCTAAGGGGGGGATTTTTATGGTAATTTTATATGGTGGACTATTATCCTAATCTTATTTTTATTGATAACTATGGATTTTAACAAATATTTTACTTATTTTCATACAATATTCTTTGATAATGATTTATGGCTATTGGATCCAAAGGAGGATCTGTTGATTCAAATGCTTCCAGAGGAATTTTTTTATCAGTATATTTAACAGGATATTGTTATTTTTTATATCTACATTGGCAATAATACAATTAACAAGTTATATAGTGATGAAGAAAGGGAAGGATTTTTATGGATTTATTAGCTATATTAAAAGATTATTTCAACAGGATTAAGAGAAGGCTTATACTAAATGGATATTACACTTGTCAGATAAAGGATGGGAAAAGTTTAGGGGCAGCTTTTATAGATTGGTTTTTTTATAAGTTTAATTATAGTTTTGTTTTTTTTATATTACTATATTTAACTCTACTCAAAATATTAGTGTAACTTTGATTTTGACATTTGTGTTATTATTTATTTATTTGTTTTTATTAATATATATTAAAGGTAAGGTAAGGGAAAAGAGCATTTTTAAAATTGATGAAAAAAATAAAAGATGAGCAAATTCGTAAGAGAATAGAAAAATGGAATTATGAAGATTTTTCCCTATTTATTAAAGGCATGTTGGAAAAATATTATGAAACTAGTTTTTTTCATGGAGATAGTAATATAGACTTCATAGGTAAAATAAATGATGAAGTATATGGAGTTAAATGTATAAAAGGATCTTGGGATGATAAAATACATCTAAAAGATATAGAAGGTTTTATTGGAGAGATGAAGAATAGAAATATACATGAAGGGATAATCGTTACCAATTCTAATTTTGATCAAGATATAAAAGAGCATATAGATTATATGATGATGGATTTTGAATATATTAAACATGTACTTAAAGAGATTGGTGAATTTCCAACTAAAGAGGATGTAGAAGATTTAATAATATCAGAACATGAAACTAGAAAAAAAAGATATAAAAGAGGGTTTTAGTATTAATAGAAGAGATAAAATATATAAATTTCTTTTACTAAGTTTAGTATTATATATCACCTCTTCTTATGTAACATATTCTTTATATTATAGGGTTATGGCTTTTATATCTTTTACATTGGGAACTTTTATTGGGATATATAACTTAGCTAAATATATGAAAAGAACTAGAGAAAATAGGTTATAATATATATGTATTAAACTTCTACTTTTAAGTAGAAGTTTTTTTGTGAGGTGATAATATGATTAGATTTTTAACTGGTGGAGAATCCCACGGAGATGTGTTAATAGGTGTGATAGAAGGTGTTCCTGCAAATCTGTATTTTGATAAGGATTATATAGATAAGGAACTATCTAGAAGACAAAAAGGTTATGGCAGAAGCAGTAGAATGGACATAGAAAAGGATAAGGTAGTGGTTTTATCAGGAATAAACCAGGGTTATACTACTGGGAATCCTATTTCTATTATGATAGAAAACAGAGGGAAGAACATACCGTTAACTGAGGTTAAAAGGCCAAGGCCCGGTCATGCAGATTTAGCAGGTGCATTGAAATACAATCAAACAGGAGCTAGAAACATACTAGAAAGAGCCAGTGCTAGAGAGACGGCTATGAGGGTAGCCATTGGCGGCATATGTAAATTGTTTTTAGCTGAATTTGACATATATATCTATAGTCATGTAATTCAAATTGGAGAGATTAAATCTGTTAAAAACTATTACAATAATCTAAGGGTAGATGAATTGGTAAAAGCAGACAGATCCTCAATTAGAGTAGTAGATAAGAATTCAGAAAAGAAAATGATAGATATTGTTAAAAAAAGTAAAAGCTCATGGTGATACCCTAGGTGGAGTAGTAGAGATAATAGGGACAAGTATCCCAATAGGCTTAGGTAGTCATGCCCACTGGGATAGAAAACTAGATGGGAAAATTGCTCAGAGCATGATGAGTATCCCTGGAATAAAAGGGGGGGTGGAATTTGGATTAGGATTTGATAGTGCTAGTAAATTAGGATCTAGATTCCATGATCCAATTGCTTATGATGGGGGGGATTATTATAGAATGAGTAATAATGCAGGAGGTATTGAAGGAGGCATATCTAATGGAGAGGATATAGTGGTTAGACTGGCAATGAAACCTATACCTACGCTAAAAAAAACCTCTACAGACCGTAGACATGGAGTCCAAAGAAGAAGTTTTAGCCCAGTTTGAAAGATCTGACACATGTGCTGTACCATCTGCTAGCATTGTGGCAGAAGCTATGCTAGCTTATGTACTTGCAAATGAGATGATGATAAAATTTGGCGGGGATAGTATGGAGGAAGTAAGAAACAACTACGACTATTATATAAATAGCTTAATAAACAGGTGATTTCATGGATATCTATATGGACAAATATAATCTTTCTAAATTAAACGAGTATTTAATCAAAACATCGATTGATAGATTATATATAATTACTGATGAAGTGGTGAATCGATTATATATGGATTATTTAAAATCCTTTATTGGAGATATTGACCAATATGTCTATATTCTTCCGTCGGGAGAAGAGAATAAAACCATAGATAACATATTATCCATTTATGACGATTTAATTGAAAAAAAACATAGACAGAAAAACCCTAATTGTAAGTTTTGGAGGCGGGGGGGTAGTAGGGGGGGATGTGGCTGGTTTTGTTGCCTCTACTTATAAGAGAGGATTAAATTATATACAGATTCCCACTACCCTTTTAGCTCAAGTGGATAGTAGTATTGGGGGGGGAAAAACGGGCTTTGATTATAAAGGATTTAAAAACATAATAGGGTCCTTTTATTTTCCAGAGGCTATATTTATTGATGTTTCCTTTTTAAAATCTTTA
>JMBX01000048.1_pt1 | contig 29319 bp, 38 predicted proteins | sample 616521 | NCBI WGS metagenome assembly JMBX01 (sample SAMN02727906, study PRJNA239997) | anaerobic digester metagenome | biome: anaerobic digester; isolation source: mesophilic anaerobic digester inoculated with municipal waste water sludge... | place: Germany: Bielefeld University, CeBiTec ...
TTACCGCTTTCAATACCACGCGCTTTGGCTTAGTTCCCGCGACGACCTATACCTTTGAGTTAGCTCAAGATCCTACCAGAGGCGACCCATTTGATGATGTTTCACAGGTTTGGTATACCACGACCACTTGTCCCACCAACCAGCAACGTATGGTTGTGGAGGTTTTGGAAACTACGGCTACAGACCTAGATATCTTTGTTGGCGTTGGTAACGCACCTGTGGAAGCCTTGATGAAAGCTTTTGCTGCTAATCCTGGCGCAATGGAATATCTGAATATCTTCCAGCCCACATTCAGTGGTACTTGTTGGATTATGGTCCAGAACTGGGAAGCTTCTGCTGAAGGCGTGGAAGATTTTGTTAAACTGGCAGTTGGCTTTGTTCCCAAGACTGATGCGAATAACTACTCGATTACTGCACCGAACGTAGTTCCTGAATTGCAACCATTTGAGATGACAGTTGAGTTCACTAATCTGCCTTTCTTCGACTCACGCGATGTTTGGTACGGTTGGTTCAGCGTTGGTTCAAGTGCTACCAAGAAAGATGATGTTGGCAAGCTGAACTTCAACATTTACAAGGTTGCACCCGAACCTCCAGTTCTCGATAAAGTTATCTACTTCCCGGTTATCTTTACAGAAGAATAATCAGAACAACAAACTATAACAGAGAGCCGCAAGGCTCTCTGTCTTTTAAAGGGGCTGTTGATAGACTTTTAGGGTGTTGTTATAAATCTGGATGCTAACTTAGGCTATATAAGTATGGTGTAAATATTGCGTAAAAAAACTTGCATTTTGCCCTGCACGGTGGTATTATCTTAGCCAGTAAGGTTCATACTTTTCGTTGTGAGAAGTGGGCGTGTGTCCACTTTTTTTGTTAATAAGAACCAGTTTAGTGATGTGGAGAAGTAAGCATGAAAAGCGAATTTGCTTTAGCCTTCAACGAAATACTTGAAGATAAAGGACTCCCCCCCAGGGAAGTCGTTCTCGAAGCCATTCGGGCTGCGATGGTTTCTGCGTACCGAAAATCGGTAGGGGCATCAGCAGCACAAGCTATTGAAGTTAAAATTGACTTTGACAAAGGCGATATTACCGTTTTTGCAGAGAAAGAAGTTACCGATAGCATCTTTGATGAACGTACTGAAGTTCTGCTTGAAGAAGCGCGTAAATTTGACCCAAACTGCGAGTTGGGCGATTTGGTAATGGTGGACAGTACGCCGGAAGACTTCGGTCGTTATGCCGCACAAACCGCGCGTCAGGGTATCCAACAAAAAAATTCGTGATGCCGAACGAGCCATGCAATTCGAGCATTTCAGCCGACAGGTGGGTGAAGTGACCAACGGTGTGGTGCAAGCGGTGAATGCCAAACAAGCGACCATCGGTCTGGACCTGAAAGCTGAAGGCTTTATGTTGCGCAAGGATATGATTCCTGGCGAACGCTTTAGAATTCACGACCGCATCCGTGCTTACGTCTATGAAGTTAAAGATTCCCCCCCAAAGGGCTTGAGATTATGCTTTCTCGCGCGCATCGTAACTTCTTGCGTCGTTTGCTTGAAAATGAAGTGCCTGAAATTTATCATGGCATTGTTGAAATTCGCTCCATTGCCCGCGAACCTGGGCAACGTGCCAAGGTGGCTGTTTCGGCAACCCAAATGGGCATTGACCCTGTCGGCGCTTGTGTTGGTCAGCGTGGAGTGCGTATTCAGGCTATTGTGCGCGAGTTGCACGATGAGAAAATTGATGTCATTGAATGGAGTCCTGATACCGCGGTTTATATCAGCAAAGCCATTAGCCCGGCCCGCGTTGCCGGTGTGTATTTGAACCATGGCACTGGCGAAAACAAGACAGCTACCGTGGTTGTTGCTGAAGACCAGCTGAGCCTGGCGATTGGCCGTGAAGGGCAAAATGCGCGTCTTGCCGCCAAATTAACCGGTTGGCGCATTGACATTATGAGTATTCCCGAAGCCGCCCATCGTGCTTTAAAACAACTCAAAGAGAATGAAGACCTGACTGAATATGCTCAAGCCGAAGCTGAAACCATGGTCAAGGTTGAAGAACTTCTCCAAAAGAAAGAAGAAGGCAGACCTTTGGGTCTGGACGATAACACGCTCATTGCCCGCTTTGTGGACCGCTTTGAACGACGTGGTGAAGAAAAGCGCAAGCAAATTGAAGACGAACGCGCTATGGAAATTAAACGCCTGCGCGGTGAAATTGACCCCAGAGCATTTGAACTCAATTTGTTGGACGTGCCACAGATCAAAGAACATATTACGGTTCTTTTGCAAGCCGCGGGTTTGGAAACCTTTGGCGATTTGCTTTTGCAAACGATGCTTGATCCAGACACAATTTTGTCTTATGAGGGCATTGGTCCAAAATCGTTTGAAAATATCATGGAAGCAATCCCCCCCCTGGTTAGCTTCCCGGAACTCGAAACCGAAGAAGAAACGCTTGCTGAAGAAGAACCTGAACCTGAAGTTGAACCGGAAATTGAAGAAGAAATTTCCGTTGTCGAGGATGTAGAAGAACTTGAACCCGAACCTGAACCTGAACCTGAGGCAGAGCCGGTATTTGAAGCAGAATTGGAAAAGTTCCTGGACGAAGATGAAGATGAAGAAGAAAAGACCTTTGCGGAACTCTTTAGTCTTGAATCCAGCAAAATTAAACCGATGCCCGAGGATGATGAAGAATATCTTCTCATGACGGGTGGTAAAAAGAAGAAATCAAAAAGAAAGAAGGGTTATACCATTGAGTATGATCCTGATGACGACCACACCTTCAAGCAGTTTAGATACCGCGACGAAGATGATTGGGATAATTGGTAAACCTTAACAGGTAAAGGTGGCAACAAAACGCAGTAAAAGGCCTAAGCACATTCCCCCAACGTACTTGTGTTGGGTGTCGGCAGGTTTTAGCCAAGCGGGAGCTCATTCGTTTGGTGAGAACTGAAGACAGTGTGCAGATTGACCCCAGTGGCAAGTTGCCCGGTCGTGGCGCTTATTTGCATGACCGAAAAAGCTGCTGGGAAACAGGGCTAAAAGGACGTTTAGAAAAAGCTTTGAATGTCAGCATGACGGCGCAAAATAAGTCAGAATTGCGCCAGTTCATGGAAACGCTTGATGATAATGCTGATGAGATTGCTCAAGCGCTTGAAGAAACGTCCGACACAGAGCTGAGCTAATGAGAGAAACAATGTAAACGTTTTCTTGTGCTCATGCTCAAACAATGGATGGATTGGAAATTTGGAGGTGAACATGAGCAAAGATGAAAAAAATTATCCAACTGCCTTATAGCATGACGGTGCGGGCGTTATCTCAAATGTTGGATACCAGCGCAGTACAAGTCATTAAAATATTGATGTCCAATGGTGTTATGGCGAGTATCAATCAGCAGATTGATTTCGATACTGCCGCTGTTGTTGCCACAGAATTAGGCTATGAACCCCCCCAGCTTGAACAAGATGAAGAAGTCGTAGAAGAACTGGGCGAAATACCCCCCCTTTGGCGAAAAATGATTATGAATGAAAATCCTGATGACCTGGTTGTTCGCCCGCCTGTTGTCACCATCCTGGGGCATGTTGATCATGGCAAAACGTCTTTGCTTGATGCAATTCGCCAAACGGAAGTCGCCGCGGGCGAAGCGGGTGGCATTACGCAACATATCGGTGCCTATCAAATTGTGCACAAAGGCCGTTTGATTACCTTTATGGACACACCCGGACATGCCGCTTTCTCGTCCATGCGCGCACGTGGGGCGCAAGGCGCGGATATCGTCGTGCTGGTCGTTGCCGCGGATGATGGCGTGCAACCCCCCCAAACCCGCGAGGCAGCCAACCACGCCAAGGAGCCCAGGTGCCGATTATCGTGGCATTGAACAAAATTGACCGTCCAGACGCTAATCTCGAACGCGCAAAAACCCAGTTGGCCGATATCGGGTTGCAACCAGACGAGTGGGAAGGGGACACCTTTGTTATGCCCGTTTCCGCGCGTACCAAAGAAGGTATTGAAGACTTGCTTGAGACCATTCTGCTTGTCGCTGACAACATCATGATTAAGGCGAATCCTAAAGGTAAAATTTTGGGTACTGTGGTAGAAGCACAACTTGATCGTACAACCGGTCCCATGGCGACTTTGCTTGTTCAAAATGGCACCTTGAAAGTCGGCGATGTTTTGGTTGCGGGCGAAGGTACTGGTCGCATTAAGGCCATGTTCGACCAGCGCCAGAAACGTGTTTACAAAGCGGGTCCTTCAACACCGGTGGTGGTGATGGGTTTGAACGCGTTGCCGAGCGCGGGCGACCTGTTTGAAGTCGTCGCCAATGACCGCGAAGGCCGTAATATCGTCGCGGCACGCAAAGCGGAACGCGAAGCCAAACGTACCGTGAAACGTGTTACGCTTGAAGAACTCTTCAAACGCTTCAAATCGGGTGAAGCCAAAGAATTGCGCCTTATCTTGAAAGCGGACGTGCAAGGCTCGCTAGAGCCGATCATAAACGAGCTGGATAAACTCAGCGAGAAGGAAAAAGATCTGTCTATCCGTGTTTTACATGCTGAAACAGGTAACGTTACCGAAAGTGACGTCATGCTGGCAGCGGCGTCCAACGCGGTGGTGATGGGTTTTGCCGTTGGCATGGACCAGGGCGCTGAACGTTTGGCGGATGTGGAAGGCGTTTCTATCCGCCTTTACAACGTAATTTACCGCTTGACTGAAGACGTTGAAAAGCCCTGAAAGGTTTACTTGAGCCTGAAATGGTTGAAAAGTCACCGGTACCGCCAACGTGCTGGCACTCTTTAAAGTCTCAAAGGGTGGCACCGCTGCTGGTTGTCGTATTTCTTCAGGGAATATCACCCGGAACGCGAAAGTTCGTGTGTTGCGTAATGGTAAGGAAATTGCCAAATCGGAAATTCTTTCACTCAAACGCGAAAAAGATGATGTGCGCGAAGTACGTGAAAACATGGAATGCGGTATCACGCTGAAAGACTTCTCTGATTTTGAAGTTGGCGATGTGTTGGAAGCCTTCGTTATGGAAAAATTTGGCGGATAATCACAAAAGGAGACTGTAAATGCCCCCCCACCTTTGAGAATGAAAAGAATCAACGACCGGATAAAAGAAATTTTATCCGTCGTTTTACTTACGAAAATTGAAGACCCACGATTGATGGATGTCTCGGTAACCGATGTGCGTGTTGACCGGGAACTTGACTATGCTAATATTTACGTTTCTTCACTCGACAAAGACGCTGATCAAGATGAAATTCTGGAAGCCCTAAGCCGTGCGTCTGGTTATCTGAAGTATGAAATATCCCAGGAAATTGACTTGCGCATTATGCCAAAATTGCGTTTTTTCTGGGACCCAACCCCCCCTCAGCGTGCCGACCGCATTGACGCTTTGCTGGCGCAAATTCGGGCTGAGAACGAAGCAAAAGAAGCCGCGAACGAGGAAACCATTGACAGCGAATGAAATAATCCACCAGCGTATTCGTGCCGAACTGGCGCAAGCTCAAATATCGTCATTACCGGGCATATTCGCCCCGATGGCGATGCGATTGGCTCGATGCTGGGTTTGGCGCAGGCTCTGCGAGAACAGGGCAAGCAAGTACAAACCGTCTTGCAAGACCCGATTGATCCCAAGTATTCCACCTTAATCGGTGCGGACGGAATAAAAGACAGCATTGAACAAGCTTATGAATACCTTATCGTTGTTGACAGTGCTGACCGCGCCCGCGTTGGCAATGTGCTTGATGACGCTACAATCGTTGATTTGGCCATTGACCACCACATCAGTCACGAAGATTTCGCGGAAATAGATTTTGTCGTTGCGGACTATGAGGCGACCGCGTTGTTGATTTACGACTGCTTGTCTGCATGGGGGTTTGGCTATAAGTAAGGAAAGCGCGGAATGCCTGATGACCGGTATCCTTTCTGATACGATTGGTTTTCGCACCTCCAGTACTACCCCCCCAAAGTCTTTGCATGCTGTGGCAGAAATGATGGCATTGGGCGTGAGCCTGCCTGATGTTTATTTCAAAACTTTGTCCAGTCGCAGTATTGAGGAGCTTCGCTACTGGGGACTTGGATTGGGTAAGCTTCACTATGAAGATGGCATTGTTTGGACTTCGTTAGATCAGCAAGACCGCGAAAAGAGTGGTTTTCCGCGATATGATGACGCGGATTTAATCAATCATCTATCAAGTATGCAGGGGGGGCTTTGATAGCGATTATTTTTGTGGAACAGCCGGGTGGGTCAGTTAAAATTAGCTGGCGATCTGTGCCTGGTGTCGATGTTTCACGACTGGCAAGTAAATTTGGTGGAGGGGGGGACACGCCGCCGCGGCTGGAGCTGATGTTCCAGGTGATTTAGCGACGGTGATGGAGCAAGTATTGACAAAAGCAAGTCCTATTTGGCAAATAGACTATAATTAATTAGCTAAGAGAGTGTATGGATTACCAAGAAAACAAACAAAAAAAAGAGAAAAACTATTGAGCAAAACATCTGGTGTTTTGGTCATTGACAAACCAGTTGGTATGACTTCGCATGACGTCGTGCAGGCTGTTCGACGTGGTACTGGCATTCGCCGTGCGGGACATACCGGCACTTTGGATCCCCCGCGCGTCTGGCGTTCTGGTTGTGCTTCTCGGACCCGCGGTGCGTCTTTCGGAATATGTTTCTACCTCCGAAAACGCTATCAGGCGGTGATAAAGTTTGGCATGACCACGAGCACCTATGATACTGAAGGTACAATCACCAGTCAAAGCGATGATTTTAACTTTGAATTTGAAGACCTTGAAAAAGCCTTGGAAAAATTTGTTGGCGAAGTTGAACAAACACCGCCGATTTATTCCGCGCTAAAAATTGACGGTCGCCGGGCCTACGATATGGCACGCAAGGGCGAAGAATTCGAGATGGAGCCCCCGTGATATCACGGTTCATTCCCTTGAATTGCTGGAATGGGAACCACCTGAGGCAGTTGTTGATATTCATTGTTCTTCGGGGGGGACTTATATTCGTTCGCTGGCGAATGATATCGGCCAGGAAATGGGCTCCGGGGCGACGCTGATTAACCTTCGACGTACGAAAACGGTCGCTTTACCCTGCGCGACGCGGTTAGCTTGCGCAAGCTGGAAGAAGCCTTTGCTGACGGAGACTGGTACCGCTATTTGATTCCTGCTGCTGATGCCCTGGCAGACTGGTATACCGTTGAACTTGAATTTGACCAGGTTGATGCGGTCCGCCATGGGCACCGTGTTCCGGCGATTGAGCCGCGTGAACCAGGTAGCCTGGCAAGAGCGGTGAGCCAGGAAGGCGAATTGGTGGCTGTGGTTGAGTATATTGAAGAAGACCAGGAATGGCAGCCACGCAAAGTGTTTTGTTGTAAAAACGCTGGCAGTTTATATGACTGTGAGCGATAGAGTAAAGAGTAAAAAGACGAATGAGTTGCGACACCAGGTTTACGATGGGATGGCATCTGCGCGATGATGCGCCAGTTTGGCTCACCATCGGGAATTTTGATGGTGTCCATCTTGGGCATCAAGCCTTGCTTGCTGATCTTATCCGGCTTGCCAGACAAGATGATACCCGTTCAGTTTTGCTTAGTTTTAGCCCTAACCCCAAAGTGTTTTTTTCTGGGGGGGAGAAGGGCTTTTATCTTAGCACGCCCGGCGAGAAAACCGCCTTGCTTTCCAGGTTGGGTATTGATGATGTGCTAATCATTGCGTTTGAGCGAAAACTGGCAAACATGGCAGCAACAGACTTCATGGCAGAGTTGACGCGACGAATCAATTTAAAGGGCTTTGTGGTTGGTGAAGATTTTGTTTTTGGCCACAACCGGCAAGGCACGACTGAAGTGCTGGCGGAATTTTGCGAGAAGCAAGGCATTCCTTTTGTCGTTTTTCCAGAGTTGATGATGGACGGTGAGCCGGTTTCATCTACCCGAATTCGCAGGGCATTAAATGATGGGAAAGTTGATGAAGCCAGACGACTATTGGGGGCGACCTTACGCCATGTGCGCGAAGGTGATTAGTGGTGAGCAGATTGGGAAGTCGATTGGCGTTCCAACCGCGAACCTGGAACTTGACCCCCGATAAATTCCTGCCTAAAAGAGGGGGGGTTTATGCCACGATTGCACACCTGCGGGGGGGAGAAGATTATCCAGCGGTTACCAACGTTGGCGTTCGTCCTACATTTAGTGAGCAAGAAATTGTGAGTGTGGAAACACTCATATTGGATTTTAATGATGATATTTACGGCGAAGAATTGCGCGTAGAATTTATTCAGTGTTTAAGGCCTGAGCAAAAATTTGACAGTGTTCAAGCCCTGACGCAACAAATTGAAAAAGACAAACTTATCACCAGGAGGATATTCGAAATGGACTTAAATAGAAGAGTTTACAGACTTAGCCCCAGAGATTTTGGCGCGGAGACAATTGCAGTCGCTTTTGCCAAAACATCTCGTTCACCCGAACCCTTTGACGTTATTGCTAACGAGCTCAACGACGATAAAAGCCGTGAATTCAGCGAAAAATGGATTGTGGGTTATGGGCACTCAAGCGTCGCGGAACATGCGGTTTTGCATCTCGCGCTGGAAAACGTTTCGCGTTTGGCAATCGAAACGGTTGAAGCCAACCGCCTGGCATCTTATACCGAAAATCAACCCGCTATCAGGAATGGGATCCGAACGCGTTTGTCGTGCCACCGGAAGTCATTGGCACGGAATATGAAAAACCTTACCGCGATTATATGCGCGCGAATTTTGATTTCTACGCAAAAGCATTGGAGGCTTTGCGTCCGTGGGGGGGTGAGGCTAATACGCCCCGTCGCGAAAATGAGTCAAATCGTGCCTGGGCGAATCGTGCCCGTGTGAAAGCGGTTGATGTCGCGCGCTTTGTGTTGCCTATGGCTGCCATGGCGAACGTGGGCGTTACCATGAACGCGCGCACCCTGGAATATGCCATCAAGAAGATGCTTTCTTCTGAACTGGCGGAAGTTCGCGAGATAGGCGCTGAAATTAAGCGCGTTTCAAACGAAGAATTGCCAACCCTGGTGAAATACGCTGATGAAATTGAACATCTGCCTGCCATGCGCGAACGATGTCGTGCTTTTGCCGAGCAAATTGATGCTTTACCTGATGACGAATGGTGTCATATCCATCATTTGAAACAACGGTGAAGAACGCATCTTGGCGGCTGTGCTTTATCGTTTCGGCGATGCCAGTTATGATGTCTGTTTGACCAGGTTATAAAATGAGCCTTGAAGAACGCCAGGCCATCGTTGATGCGTTGTTTGAAGGCATGAATCCGTTCGATGTGCCGATTCGCGAAATCGAATATGCGAATTTGTCCTTTGACTTGGTTATGGATCAGGGTGCCTACTTTGAGTTCAAACGCCACCGTATGATGACCCAAACGCCCCCAGGACCTTAGCACCCGCTTGGGTTACAGTGTGCCACTGGCGATTAACGAAGCCGGCATTGAAGATGAATATCGCGCCATCATGAAACAGGCGAGCGACGTTTATGAACTAATCGCGGCGTGGAACCCACAGGTCGCGGCTTATGTTGTGCCTAACGCCTATAACCGCCGTGTATTGTGCCAAACTAATCTGCGCGCGTTGAGCCATTTCATCAGCCTGCGCACCGCGGGTAACGCGCATTTTTCCATCCGCCGGGTCGCCCGCGCGATGCTTGAAAAAGCGAGTGAAATTTATCCGCTCATTTGTAGCACCATTCGTTTGAAAAACAATGAAACGAGCGAAGGATTAACGAAGGAATACTTTACTGCTGTAGCTGATAAAGCCTAATAGCAGACCATCATTTGCGAACCTGCCTTTTGGGGGGTTTGCCTGAAGTCACTGTTGACAGTCAATCAGTAAACCCGAGCAAGAGCAGGTTCGTATTATATAGAATAACAATATAGAGCATCGCTTTTGATGAGACAATGTCATGTGCGGTAGATTTACGATGGCGCTAGACGCCGAACGATTGCAAATGAAACTGGATTTAGCCAGTATGCCCGAGCCATGGGCAAAACGCTACAATATTGCACCGTCGCAATATATTCCCACGGTGCCTTTTGCTGAGTCGTGTCATGTGGTTTATATGCGCTGGGGACTGGTTCCGTTTGGGCGCAAGACCCAGCGATTGGCAACCGCATGATTAATGCGCGCGCTGAAACCGTTGCTGAAAAGCCATCCTTTCGCGCGTCATTCAAAAATAAACGCTGCCTGATTCTGGCAGATGGCTTTTATGAGTGGCAAAAAGCGCGCGGTGCTAAAAGTTCACAACCTTATTATTTCACGCTTAAAACCCGCGAACCTTTCGCCTTTGCGGGTTTGTGGGATGACTGGGAACCAAAAGGCGTTTCGTCTGAGCCGGGCATACCGGGTTTGACGACATGTACCTTGATTACAACCACAGCGAATCGCGTCGTGGCACCCGTTCATCCGCGTATGCCGGTGATACTTACCAAAGAGCGTATGTGGGACTGGCTGACTGCCAAAACTGAAACTGAAAAGCTGGCACTACTCAAACCGCTTGAGCCAGAGCTGATGCAGGCATGGCCGGTAGGGCGCGAAGTAAACAGTCCGGCAATTGACGATGAAAGCTTAATCCATCCTATTGATGCGATGAATCAATCCATAAAACAGGAGCAACTGCTATGAAAAGACTTATATTAAAAGCTTATTATTCTTAACGCTTATTGTACTGCTTTGCAGTATCTTCTTGAGTGCGTGTCAGCCAAAACCGCCTAAGGCTTGGTGGAAAGATGTCGTGTTTTATGAGATATTCGTGCGTTCGTTCAAAGACAGTAACGGTGATGGCATTGGCGACTTTAACGGTATTATCGAAATGCTGGATTATCTCAATGACGGCGACCCCCCCAACACGACGCATGATTTGGGCATTGGTGGCATTTGGCTTATGCCGATTAATCCATCACCAAGCTATCATGGCTATGATGTGAGCGATTACAAGGCGGTCAATCCCGATTATGGCACCCTGGAAGATTTTAAAAATTTGATCAAGGAATGCCATAAACGCGGTATCCGCGTGGTGATGGATTTTGTGATTAATCATACTGCATCGGACCATCCCTGGTTTGAAAGTTCCATAGACCCTGAAAGTGAATATCGCGACTGGTATGTGTGGACCGATAAGCGCCCCGATAACACTTCGGGACCCTGGGGGGGCTCAAATGCCTGGTATCAAAAAGGCGGGACCTGGTATTACGCGCCATTTTGGAGTGAAATGCCCGACTTAAATTATCACACCCCCCCAGAAGTGACCGAAGCAATCTATGACGCCACAAAATTCTGGCTTGATTTGGGCGTGGACGGTTTCCGGGTGGATGCCGCGCGCTATTTGTATGAAGAAGGCTATATCTTGCAGGATTCACCTAAGACTATCAAGTGGTTCCAGGACTGGTACAGATATTATCTCAAGCTCAACGATCGTGCCTACACTGTGGGCGAAGTTTGGACTGATACAAGCATGATTAAGCGCTATAACCAACCGACAAAGGGTATGGAGCAATATTTTATGTTCGATTTGGCCAAAGATTTGGTCGGGTCGGTTTACTCGCCAAGCGCCTGGCGGGCATCGGGAGCGTTCACAAAAGCGCTGGATGCGTTCCCTGGAGGAGATTTTGCCAGCTTTTTAACGAACCATGACCAAAACCGCCTGGCAAGCGTGCTTGATGAAGACCTGACGAAGCAAAAGCTGGCTGCCTTTTTACTGCTAACCGGTCCGGGCACGCCTTATCTTTATTATGGCGAAGAAATCGGCATGACTGGCGAAAAACCGGACGAAGATATCCGCAAGCCGATGCAATGGTCTGATAAAAACTACGGTGGCTTTTCAAGAACTATCCCATGGCGAAGGCTGAACGATGGCTGGACAGTGAATAATGTTGAAGCGCAAAACGCGGATCCTGACTCGCTTTTGAACTGGTACCGACAGCTTATCAACCTGCGTAACAGCCAGGCTTTATTGCGCACGGGGGGGAACTATTTGCCGATTCAATCTAATTGTCGTTCACTCTATGCCGTCTTGCGCGAACAGGATGGCAAACAAATGCTGGTTATTGCTAACCTCAAAGACGATACTGTTGAAAACTGTAGCTTGACGATTAAAGAAAGTACCTTCAGGGTGAATATACCGCGGAAATGCTGATGGGTGCGCCTCTGTTTGAGAGCATTAGCTTTGAAGAGAATGGCGCTTTGACCGAATGGTCAATCGAGCGAGCAATCGAGGCTGCAGAAACCTTTATTATCATTTAAATCCGTAATTACTGGAGTATTAATTGAAAAAAACAAGAATATTTTTTTTACAGATAATCCACGCGATAGCGTTGAATTAAGTTTGGATGATGGCAGGGTCATTACCGGCCCACGCAATGGCAGACTGGAAGCATTCGCTAAAGTGGCCCAAAAAGAGCAGGAAGCCATGATTGTTGGCGTTGTTTTGGACGGTGTTTACGCGAATTAACCTACAAGCTTGAACGCGATGGCAAGGGGAGTTTTATTACCATGGCTGATGAAGATGGCGCGCGTATTTATCGCCGTTCGCTAACCTTTTTGCTTGAACTGGCTTTTAAGCGTTGTTTTGCAAATGGTTTGTTGACGATTGATTATTCCGTTTCTTCTGGTGGCTATTATTGTCAGGTTGATAATCTGCCCGAATTTGGGCCGGAAAAGCTTGCTCAACTTGAGGCCACAATGCGTCAGCTGGTTAAAGAAGATTTACCCTTTGTGCGCGACACGGTGCCCCCCCTGGAAGAAGCTGTCGCCTATTTTACTGAATGTGGCGAGGAAGATAAGGTGCGCTTACTAAAGTACCGCAACCGTCCAGACCTTGTGCTGTATAGCCTGGGCGAAGTGCGTGACTATCATCATGGTTACATGGTGCCATCGACGGGCTACCTGAAATGGTTTGCTTTGGAGTGGGTCGGTGATGCCTTTATCATGCATTTTCCGCGTCGGCATAAACCCAACGGGCTCTCCCCCCCAATGACCAAGTACCCGAAATTACTCAAGGCTTTTCAGGATTATGGCGAATGGCTGAGTAAACTGGGCATTCCATCTGTGGGTGCCTTGAATGATGCTATCCAAATGGGGGGGCATATTGACGAAGTCATTTTGGTCTCTGAAGCCTTGCACGAGATGCAAATTTCAAACATCGCGGACCAAATTCAAGAGCGACATGACAAAGCCGGTTTGGTTTTGATTGCCGGCCCTTCATCATCGGGAAAAACCACTTTTTCAAAACGTTTGGGTATTCAGCTTTTAGCGCGAGGCATAACGCCTTTTGCCCTGGAAATGGATAACTTCTTCATTGACCGAGAAAAACGCCACTGACGCCTGAAGGCGAAAAGGATTTTGAATCCTTGCGCGCTTTAGACCTTAAACGCTTGAATAAAGACTTGCGGGCTTTGCTGACGGGTAAGAAAGTACAACTACCGCGTTATGACTTTTTGAGTGGCTTGAGCGTGGACGGCGAGACCGCCCAACTGAAAAAGGACGATATCATCATTCTTGAGGGTATTCATGGTATGAACCCCCGATTTGCTTGAAGGCATCGGAGCGGAAGAAACCTTCAAGATTTATGTGTCTTGCTTAACCCAGCTCAACCTTGACCGACATAACCGCATATCCACGACCGATACCCGCTTGTTGCGACGCATCCTGCGCGATTCGCGTGACAGAGGGTATTCAGCGGAAGAAACTATCTCTCGATGGGAACAGGTACGCAAGGGCGAAACCCAATACATCTTCCCATATCAGGAAAATGCTGATGCGATGTTCAATTCCGCCCTGGCTTATGAGCTAAGCGCCTTAAAACCCCCCCTGGTGGAACCGCTTTTGCGACAGGTACGTTTTGGAACGCGGGAACATATTGAAGCGAAACGCTTGCTAAAGTTCCTGGAGTGGTTCTTGCCGATTTCAATTGAGTATGTGCCTTCTAACTCACTTTTGCGGGAGTTTACAGGCGATTCCTTGTTGACAAATTTCTCGGTTTGGGAACATTAATACTAAATTGATTGCAAATTAAACGCTGGTGTATGATTAGCACCAGCGTTTTTGTATTAAATTTAACTTTAGCTTAAGGGTTTTGATAGTATTGTTCGAATAAATCCTGGCGTATGAAAGTTTTTCCGAAATCATCTTCGTAAAGCAGGACGTAATTTCTAACCTGGTTATCACGCACTTCGCGATAAAATATGCGCGCTGTTTCGAGTTTGTCAGGATTGACACCTTCCGCTCTCGGATTGAGATAGTCTGTGACGCGTTGATTCATGAGCAACAAAATGTCAAAATTTTCTTCCTGGATATACGGGTAATCGAGCATTTCAAATGCGGTATGGAGCTGCCAGGGCTCACTGTCAAAGGGGGGGATATAAACACGGTAGTCATAGTACACATTCAGGCTTTCATTTCGGGTTGGTTCCAAAACCTGGATGGCTTCCCGGTAGAATTGGATGCTTTCGCTGTTTTCTTCCCGCTGAATTTGGGCACTTACGGATTTGATATTTTGGATGTTGAAGAAAACGACTTGTATAACAACGACAGCTACAAAAACCGCGCGGGGGGGATGTTGAGCCAAAGTTTGTCTTTTTTTTCCATGTTTTGTCAGGGATAAGCATATAAAGCATTGAGAAGGCGGGAATGGCGGCAGGCAGCCAGTATTGGTACTTGAAATGTGTGGCGAACAAAACCGTGACAGTCAACGGAACGAACCAACAGAGCAGTAACAGCGATAATTTTTGCTTGCCTTTGTCCAAAAATCCTAATACGAAGGAAAAAGCAACGGCAATCAGGAAGGGTAAGGTGCCATAAGCGGGTTGAATGCCTGCCCAGGTTGCCGCAAAACCTTTTTCGTAGACCAAATTATAGCCAGCAGAGATTTGCGAGAATTCACTATATAAGGTGCGGGCATAGCTGGCAATGCCTTTCAGGGTGAACAAAAACGGGTTCGAAATGACAAAGGCGATTGCCATGATGAAGGCGAAAAGTGACCATTGCCCGACCAGCTCAACAAAACGCCACTTTTTAGCTTTGAGTTGACCTAATAGGATGGGAATGATGGCGACAAGGAAAAAGACGCCGATGAGTTTGGTGGCGGTCAGGATACCGGCGAATATCGCGGCGATATAAAAATGCTTTCCAAATTTTTGTTCATCTTTCCACAGGAAAAGAGCGTGAGCGCGCTAAACAGCATGCATAAACCGTCTGGATGCCACCACATATTGTTGTTGACCACTGCAGGGACTGATAAGAGAATAATGTAGAGCAGAATTGACTTGTAGCTGTGGAACTGGTCTTGAATATATACCAAAATGAGAAGGGCGATTAAGCTGGGCAAAACGCTGATGAATTGTCTTATGCTTGCCATGACGAAAGACATATTGTCAATTTGATGGGTCCATCGCGCGACAAAGACAGGGATCGTTGATAATGAAAAGTATGGAAAGCCGTAATGGTAAAATCATAGAGAAATAGTGTTGTAAAATGACGGACGGTCTGGTTTTGGGGATGTCATTCTGTCAACAACGGTCCAGGTAGCGTATTCATCTGGCTGGAAAATATTCACCATGGCTTCATCTGCTGAACCGGCTTTATTTGGAAAAATGAACACGACAAAAACGGCAACGGTGATGATTGCGAGACTTAAAACAACCCAAATATTAGCTTTTTTTCATAGCTTGAATTATACCTGTTAATCAATGGCAAGTTTATAAGCATAGCAACTTTCTTTTAAGCAAATTAATTGTTTCTAAACGAACAAAAAGCCGCGTCAAAACGCGGCTTTTTGCTATCTCTAATCTGAAAAAAACTTTACTTTCCAGCCAAAGCGTTTTTAGCCATAACGGAAATGCGACGTACACCCTCGCGAATCTTTTCGGGGGGGTCGCTGGCGCTGAAGTTAAGGCGCATGGTGTTGCGGGGGCCATCAATCGGGTAGAATGGCACACCAGGCACATAAGCAACGCGCTGTTCAACGGCTTTGGGGGGGAAGAGTTCGAGCGAGTCGCAGCCTTCGGGCAAGCGCAGCCAAAGGAAGAGACCACCCGCAGGGGGGGTTGTCCAGGTAGTGCCTTCGGGCATGAAGTCTTCAAAAGCCTGAAGCATCGCATCGCGGCGTTCTTTGTAAACGCGTTTGATAAGTTCAATGTGGTCGGGCAGCCAGTCACCAGCCACAAGTTCGTAGGCAATATACTGGTCGAAGGTCGAGCATTGCAGGTCAGCACCTTGTTTGGCCTGAACCATCTTCTTGATGACTTCTTCGGGGGGGCCTATTGCCCAACCGATGCGTAAGCCAGGGGGGGCTAAAATCTTGGAGAAGGTACTGGTGTGAATGACATTTCCTTCGAAATTATCTACACCTTTGCGGAACTGGCAATCGAGCTTCGCGATTGATGGAAGCATTTCGCCTTCGAAAATCAGCTTGCCGTAGGGGGGGTCGTCTTCAACGATGGGCAGATTGTATTTATGTGATATTTCAACGAGCTGTTTGCGTCGTTCAATGGACATGGACACACCCATCGGGTTGTGGAAGTTAGGGAGCACATAAATAAATCTGGGGGGGTCATGTTCCTTGATGATGGCTTCAATTTTATCAACTTGCATGCCGTCATCATCGGTCTCAACGGTGACATATTCCGGGCCATAAGCGTTCCAGGCCTGAAGCGCGCCGAGATAAGTGGGGCTTTCGACAAGCAGTTTATCGCCTTCGTTGACGAAAATGCGACCGATAAAGTCAAGCGCTTGTTGTGAGCCACCGGTGATTTGAATGTTTTGCAAACCGATATTCACACCGCGTGAGCGATAGTCATCAACAAGATACTGGCGCAAGGGGTCATAGCCTTCGGTGGTGCTGTACTGGAGTGCTTTTTGCGGATTCTCAGTGAGAATTTTCTCGCAAGCTTCTTTTACCCGTTCTACCGGGAAAAGTTCACCAGCTGGAAAACCACCGCCAAATGAAATGACATCAGGTTGATTGGTGACTTTGAGCAGTTCGCGGATGAATGAGCTTTTCATCCAAGCGGTACGTTTAGAAAATTTTTCTTCCCATGGATTAGTCATAATATGTGTCTCCTCTCAAACTATTGTTTATAAAATCTTTTACAATCGTTGCCGTACTGGGAATTGCGACACGATCGCCGTTTACTAGTTTAGCGGGTGGTTTTTGTTGCCACTCGGGCGCGTTTTGGAAGATGTGGATGCTGGTGCCAGGTTTGCCAACCTTCTTGTCCACATAGGCCTGTCCGGTGAGCATACCATTCTGGTCGATGGCGCAGCTGGTAACGTAGCCAACAACACGTCCGCGAAGGTCACAAACGGGGGGGTCACCTGGGCGAGCCATGCGCACACCTTTTTCGTTGAAGGTAAAGCGTGCCACTTCGGATTTGCGTTTCTTTTCATATTCCATGCTGGGCGCGCGTCCGATGAACCAGGCAGAGTTGAAGCGGACAAAGGAAATGAAACCTGCGTCGCCGACGGTAAGGTTAAAGTCACCACCCATTTCGTGTCCGTACAGCGGTAAGCCAGCTTCGGTGCGCAGAGAGTCGCGCGCGGCAAGACCGCAGGCAACCAAGCCATAGTCCTTGCCTTTTTCCAGCAAGTCTTTCCAAAGCTGAACGGCATTATCGGGGGGGTGAACAAAGACTTCAAAGCCCAAAGCTTCGCCGGTATAACCGGTGCGCGAGATGATTACCGGGATATTGCCCAAACGACTGTCGCAAAGTTCACCTCTGCCCAGGCGCATAATCTTATGGTCATTGCAGTGGTCGCAAGCCAAACTGAGCAGAATGTCGCGACTGGCTGGTCCTTGGATGGCAAGGGTAACAAATTGATCTTCGCCAGCAGCGGGGTCTTTGAGATTGCGCAAGGTGCATTTTCTGCCGGGGGGGACTTTAACCCAGGGTTTTTCAAGGTCAACCAAAACTTCACCATTCTTTACCGCGGTGAGCCAGGCCCAGTCTTTTTCTTCGTTGGCAGCGTTCACAACCAGGAGATAGCGGTCTTCATCACGGCGGTAGATGATAAAGTCATCGATAACTTTGCCGTGGGGGGGATCAAGGAAGTGCGAATAGACTGATTCGCCGATTTCCAGGAAGATGGTGTCATTTCCGGAAACAGAGTCCAGGAAGACTGCTGCGTCGGGGCCTTCACACTGGAAGACGCCCATGTGGGTGACATCAAAGAGACCGGCAGCTTCGCGTACCGCGCGATGTTCTTCCATGACAGAGCTATACCAAACCGGCATATCAAAGCCGGCAAAGGGTACCATCTTGGCGCCCATGGCAATGTGCGTTTCATGAAGTACGGTGCGTTTGAGTTCTTCGTTTTGGGGGTTCTTCCCAAACAAATTCTGGTAAGGCAGGTTTACTGATATCTTTGGGCATGGCAACGTACCATGGTTTGTCATCGCAAACGCGTTCTCCTTCTTCAATGTATTCTTCCGGTTCAGTGGGTAAGATAGAGATGGGGGGGCCAGGAATTCTGATAGCCAGATCTTCATCATAGTAGACAAAACCCGTTGAAATGCCATTTAGCCAGGTGCCAGCCAGTCCAACTTTCTCTGCGGGGGGGATCGTGAGCTTAAAGACTTTGGGTGAAACACAGGTCAGTGTCGCGTCAATATCGCCACAAGGGGGGGTGTGCATGCGGGTAGGCTGGGATTGTCCGGGGGGGTCAAGGGCTTCAATGTCGTTGGTAAGAGTGTAGTTAAGGAAAGTTCGTACACCTTCGCCGGTAAGTTGGAACGCGCCATAGCCTTCGGCTGGCTTATCGCTGGCATAGAAGTAATGCGGGTAGCCATGGTGGGTAGGAATTTCGTCGCTTGAAGGTTTGGAATCGGCCAGTTTGCGAACAGCGTCGTTGACCATATTCATGGTGCAGAAGTCCACCTTGGCGCGTGATTTTTCGCCACTGCGGGCGGGCATGGGGGGTAGGTCTTGGTAGCATCCAAAACTTTAACAATTAAGCCCGCGATTTCTTCCATTTCTGCTTCTCTGAAACCACGTTGGGTGAGCCATGTTGTGCCCATGCGGATGCCCGATGCGGTCAGCGCGGAGCGGTCGCCGGGAACGGTGTTGCGGTTGGTAACGATGCCAACCAGGTCAAGGATACGCGCGGCGAGATCACCGGTGAGGGGGGGTGTGCCATCGGGACCGGTAAAGTTTTTACAGTCGATGAGTGCCATGTGGCTGTCGCTGCCACCATAGGCAACGCGCGCGCCATTTTCTTTAAAGCCCTTGATTAAGGCTTGTGTGTTCTTAAGAGTTTGTTGCTGGAGTTCTTTGAACTCTGGTTTGGTTGCCAGTTTCAGGGCGAGAGCAAGGGCGGCGATGCTGTTCATGTGGGGGCCACCTTGTTCACCGGGGAAGACACCCTTGTCGATTTCTTCGCCAAGTTCGCGGTCCTGGGTAATGAGCACCGCGCCACGCGGGCCACAAAGGGTTTTGTGGGTGGTGAAGCTCACGATATCCGCGATACCTACGGGCGAGGGAACAACCCCCCAGCGGCAACCAGGCCAGCGATGTGGGAGGCGTCGGCCAGGAAGTACGCGCCGACTTCGTCGGCGATTTCGCGGAACTTTTGCCAGTCGGGAATCCAGGGATAGGAGGTGTAGCCTGCGATGAGAATCTTGGGTTTCACTTCCTGGGCGATTTTCAAAATAGCGTCATAGTCGAGTCGTTCAGTTTTAGGGTCAACTGTGTAATGATAGGCATTGTAGACGAGACCAGAGCGGTTCACGGGGGGGCGCCATGGGTAAGATGGCCACCGTGGAGGAGGTCCATACCCAAAATGGCGTCGCCGGGTTTGAGCAAGGCGGTAAAAACGGCGGTGTTGGCGGGCGCGCCGGAAAGTGGCTGCACATTGACCCAAAGGTCGTCAGCGACGTGTCCGTTGGCTGCGAAAAGTTCCGCGGCGCGACGGCGGGCGAGTGCTTCCAGCATATCAATGTACTCAACGCCTTTGTAATAGCGGGGGGGTCGCTGTGACGACGATATCTGCCCAGTTGGTAGCCGTAGTCCATGATGGTTTCTTCGTCCTGATAACGTGTTTCAGGTCGGGGGGGATAACCTTCAGCATAAATGTTTTGGAAAGATGAGCCCAGTAACTTGCGCACAGCGAGTGGTGCCATGCTTTCGCTGGGGGATCATGATGAGTCGGCGAGCCTGACGTTCGTTCTCAAACTCAACCAAATCGGCGAGATGCTGGTCATAATCTGCTACGTCTTTTTTGAAAAGAAAATCGGTCATTTATTTACATCCTTGTGATATTTTATTTGGTAAAACAAAACCATTTGCCCGCCAGGGACAAATGGGATTTGACATAAGTATTATCTTGTGTGGTACAAGATCTAAAGTTTTGATTATTTTTGTGGCTTGGGTGAATGTACACTTCCATCTATTCTATTGTACCTTAAAGCTGGCGAAAAACACTGAACTGCAATTAATCTCATGGGAAAGTTAAATAGGAGAGAGCGGTTGTTTTTATTTGTTCGTGTTTGGCGATGCCAGTAAAGAAATATAAGCAAAATTCTGGTAATATCGCCCAAGTCCCGTATAATAAAGTGTTATGCAAGATGAAATTGACCCCCCCATCAATGAGGTTGAACTCATTGATAAAGCCAAAAAAAAGACCCCCCGAAGCTTTTGGGCAACTTTACGATCGCTATGTCGTGCGTATTTATAACTATATTTATTATCGCGTCAGCAACACAGACGATGCTGAAGATTTGACCGCAAAGGTGTTCTTTAAGGCTTTGGATAATATCGGGAAATACAGGCACATGGGCTTGCCTTTTTCTGCCTGGCTGTATCGTATCGCGCATAATCAGATTGCTAATTTCCATCGTGACCGTTCGCGGGTGAAAGAAATCTCGATTGATGATTTGGTTCTGTCTGATGCTGGAACCAAACCATCACCCGAACGTGCAGCCCAAATGAACGAAGAACAAAAGGCCTTACTCAATTTGATGAATACATTAAGCCCGCAAAACGGGATTTGATTGTACTTAAATTCGTGCATCGCTTGAGTAACGCGGAAATCGGAAAGATATTTGGCAAGTCCGAAGGCGCGATTAAAAGTTTGTATCATCGGACTTTGCTTGAATTACGCGACTTAGTGGAAAGGTATGACCTTTCGTGAAACGAAAAAGCTTGAAAGGTGTTTGTTAGTATGAGTATGAAAGATTTATTTTCTTCTGAAAAACGTGCAAATGAGATCCAGGAAATGGAAAGTTTTCTGCGTGAAAAATTAGGCGATTTGCGCCCAAAATTAACCTTTCAAGCATCATTGAAAGACAGGCTCATCTCGTCCGAAACTTTTCAGCAGAAAAAAAACGGATGGGAAAAGCCTGGCTTATCGGTTTGGGAGTTGCTCTGGCGGGTGCCACGTTTTATGGCATGGGTTATCTCATCTATAAAAACGTTTCAACCCGAACTATTTAAGGTCTTACTGTCCACGCATCATTGCGCGAAAAAGCATGATAAAATTTTGATATGTCACCAAGAATAGTCTTTTTAGGTTCTCCAGATTTCGCAGTTCCCAGTCTTGAGGAACTGGCCGGGCACTACAACGTGGTGGGGGGGTCATTACCCAACCCGACCGTCCTTTCGGGCGGGGGGGACAAAAGATGGCACCCAGCGCGGTGAAAGACGCGGCGCAGTCCCTGGGTTTGCCCGTTTATCAGCCCGAATCCTTACGCACGCTTGAAGCTTATTCCAAACTCAACGCCTGGCAACCTGATGTGATGGTCGTGGCGGCTTATGGGCAGATTCTCTCACAAGCCGTACTCGATGTTCCCACAAAAGGTTGTTTGAACGTGCATGCGTCTTTGTTGCCCCCGCTGGCGGGGGGGTGCATCGCCGATACAGGCCGCGATTGAAGCCGGTGATGAAAAAAACCGGCGTGACCATCATGGAAATGGTGCAAAAACTCGATGCGGGTCCTATTGTCGCTCAGCGCGAGGTTCCTTTGCGCAGCGCGACTTATGCTGATGAGCTAAGTCAGCAACTGGCTTTTTTTGGGCGCGCGTACTTTGCTGGAAGTTTTGCCAGACTGGTTGAATGGCACTCTAAAAGCCGTACCTCAGGATGAAAGTCAGGTAACTTACGCGCCCATGCTTAAAAAGAACCAGGGCCTTCTCAGCTTTGACCAACCTGCTGTTCAACTTGTGCGCAAGGTGCATGCTTACCACCCCCCCTGGCCAGGGACATCGTTTGACTATAACGGACAACGCATCAAGGTGCTTGACGCGCACGTGCACGATACGTTCAACGCGGAACCGGGAATCCGTTACAGCGTGAATGGTTTGCCGGCGATAGGTACCAGCGAGTGTCTTTTGGTATTAGATATGGTTCAGCCAGCGGGAAAACGCCCGATGCGCGGCGAAGACTTTTTGCGTGGTCAGCGCGATTGGATTGAACGGGAATAAGGTCGTTTAATTATCTGAACTGTCGTCAGAAAAATATTTCAAGCGCCATTCGTAAAGCAAATTCAAAGCCTGAATGGGTGATAGTGATTCAAGATCGATGGCTTTGAAGGCATCAATCATGGGGGTTGTTTTCAGGGAAAAGCCGGATTTGCTGTTGAGTTTCGGCTATCTGTTTAGGCAGGGCGCGTTCGCCACTTTCTTCCAGTTGTTTTAAGACCTGATTAGCGCGGGTGATGACCGGCGCGGGCAGTCCGGCCAGTTGCGCCACATGAATGCCGTAGGACCGGTCCGCGCTGCCAGGCACAATCTTGTGCAGGAAAATGACCTTGCCATCGGCTTCGGTTACCGCCACGTTGTAGTTGCGCACGCCAGGGAACAGTTCTGCCAAATCGGTTAGTTCGTGGTAGTGGGTGGCAAAAAGCGTGTAAGGTTTTAGTTTAGGGTGACTGTGCAGATACTCAATAATTGCCCAGGCGATTGAGATGCCATCATAGGTACTGGTTCCGCGTCCGATTTCGTCCAAAATAAGCAAACTGCGGGGCGTGGCATTGTTGAGAATGTTGGCGGTTTCAATCATTTCGACCATAAAGGTGCTTTGTCCCTGGTGAATGGCGTCTTGCGCGCCGATGCGGGTGAAAACGCGATCAACCAGGCCGATTTCAGCTTCTTTGGCGGGTACAAAACTGCCAATCTGTGCCATCAGGACGATTAAAACCAGCTGGCGTAAAATCGTGCTTTTACCACTCATGTTGGGGCCGGTAATCAGTTTGATAATCTCGCCTTCTTCAAAACAAGGTCGTTGGGAATGTAACGGTCTACCGAGCGCATGCGTTCCACAACGGGGGGGTGGCGACCTTCGATGATGCGAATGCCTTTTTCTTCGCGCAGGGTGGGGGGGCGGGTGTAGTTGTTCAATGCCGCGACACTTGCCAAAGCAACGCAACAGTCAATGTGCGCGATGGCCTGGGCGGTTTTGAGAATTTGCGTCGAAACGGAAGAAATCTCATCGCAAAGCTCTTTCCAAACCTTGAGTTCGACGTCATGGATTTGCGCTTCAGCGTTGAGGACGAGCGATTCGTACTCTTTTAGTTCGGGGGGGTGATATAGCGTTCGCTGTTGACCAGGGTTTGCTTGCGAATGTAATCATCGGGTGCCTGGTCGGTTTGACCGCGGGAGACTTCAATGTAATAGCCGAAGACTTTGTTGTAGCCCACGCGCAGGTTTTTGATGCCGGTGCGTTGGCGTTCGTGGCTTTCAAGGTTGTTTATCCATTCACGGGCGTGTTTGGACGCGTAGAGAGTTTTATCCAGCGCTTCCGAAAGCAGGGCGAATGATGCCGATGTTGGCCAGAGTCGCGGGTGGTTCATCTTCTATGGCGGCTTCCAGGCGTTCGCGTTCCTGGTCAAAGGGGCTGACCTTTTCCAAAATCTCGTCCAGGACCGGGTGTTTGTCCTTAAGTAAAGCAATGATATGTGGCAAGGCCTGAAAATCTTCCCGCAAGGCGACCAAATCAGGTGGGCGGGCAGTGCCAGAGTTGACGCGGTTGACCAAACGTTCCAAATCGTGCAGTTTTGTCAGGATGGCGTTTAAATCCTGGCGCAAAACGCCGTTATTGAAGAAAAACTCGACCAAATCAAGTCGCTTGTTAATCGCGTCGAGGCTCAACAGGGGTTTGTTGACCCACGACCGCAGCATGCGCTTGCCACCGGAGGTTTGGGTTTTATCCAGCACGCCCAGCAGTGAGCCTTCAAGCTTTTGATCACGTAAGGTTTCGGTCAGTTCCAGGTTGCGACGGGTTTCGGCATCCAGCACCATGAAATCGCTCAAGCTATAGGTGCTGAAACTGAGTTGCGTGGAGTCCATGCCTTTTTGCGTGTCTTGCAGATATTTAATAAGCGCGCCGGAGGCTCGCATCGCCCAGGGTAAATCGCGAATGCCCAACCCATCAAGACTGGAAACATTAAAGCGCGCCTTAATGGCTTCCTTGGCTCTGCCCGGTTCGAAATACCACTGTGGAATGGTAGTAATGTTGTCTGGAAAACCAGGTGGCACTTGCCAGTCTTCCGCAACCAGCAACTCCGCCACCGCAAGGCGTTCAAGTTCAGCGCGCAGGGTGACGAGAATGTCATCATTTTGAATTTGGGTTGTGGCAAATTCACCGGTTGAAATATCCACATAGGCTAGACCGGCATGGTTTTCGTAGGTGACGATGCATGCCAGGTAATTGTTTTCTCGCTTTGCAGGAGATTAGGCTCAACCAGTGTGCCGGGGGTGATCACACGTACCACGTCACGCTCAAACAAGCCTTTTTCGGGTTGTTCGCCGACTTGTTCGCAGATGGCAACGTGATAGCCTTTGTCGATTAAACGCCCGATATAATTGTCAACCGCGTGGTAGGGGGGGATACCCGCCATAGGCACGCGCACGCCTTTGGCAACCGGACGCGAAGTCAGCACGATATCCAGGGCTTTAGCGGTTTTTTTTCGGCGTCTTCGTCGAAAGTTTCATAAAAGTCACCCAAGCGAAAGAAGACTATCGCGTTTGGATAGTTTTTCTTAATATCCAGGTATTGCTGACGCAGTGGGGTGACTTGTTTTGCCATAAACTATTTTAAATTTTCCTTGATGTAAGGGGGCAACCTGGTCAAGGGCTTCGGTGATTTTGGAGGGGTCTTTACCGCCGGCCTGGGCCATATCAGGACGCCCACCACCACCGCCACCAACGACCTTGGCAACCCGTTTGACGAGATCACCCGCTTTCAACCCGCGCTTAACAAGGTCGGGGGTCAGCGCGGCGATGAAAGAAGGCTTGTCGTTGATAGTCGTCGCCAAAACAACCACGCCACTTTCATGCTTTTGACGGAACTCATCGGCGAGTTCGCGCAAAGCGTCAGCGCTGACGTTGGGAATTGTCGCGGTGAGCACTGGCACATCCATAATTGTTTGCAAGTTGTCCATTTGGCTGGCAAAGGCAACTTTCGCGACGCGCAATCGCAGCTGTTCAAGTTCAGCCTGACTGGCTTTTAGGGAGTCTTCCAGGTTTTGAACCTTGGCAAGGGATTCACTTGGGCTGCTTTGCAAATGCGCGGAAAGCTCGTTTTGCAGGTCAAGGCGTTTGCGGGCGTATTCATAAGCACCCATACCGGTTACGGCTTCAATACGGCGCATTCCAGCCGCGACGCTCGATTCGCTGGTAATGTAGAAAGAACCGATCTCGGCGGTGTTCTCAACGTGGGTACCACCGCAAAGTTCGTAAGAAACTCTGCCACGCTCATCTTTGATTTCAATCGTGCGCACTTCCGCGCCGTATTTCTCGCCAAAGAGGGCCATCGCGCCGTCTTTTGGGCTTGCTCAAGCGTTTTGCTTTGTTTGATGACCGGATATTCGTCCGCGATGTAGCTGTTGACCAGGGCTTCAATCTCCAGTAAATCCGCTTTGGCAACGGCCTGGGGGGGATAGTTGAAGTCGAAGCGCAATCGCTCCGCGTCAACAGCCGAACCGGCCTGGTGCACTTTTTCGCCTAAAACTTTGCGCAAAGCAGTGTGCAAAAGGTGTGTGCCGGTATGGTTGCGCATAATCGCGCGTCGGCGTGGCAAGTCCACACTGACGACAATCTTATCTTGTAGCTGGGTGTGCCATGAAGGACTTTGCCAAGATGCACAATCAAGCCCGCGGAGGGTTTGATGACGTTGTCGATGGCGACTTCCCAGTCACCAGCTGAGGAAACGATTTTACCCGTGTCGCTGACTTGTCCACCGGATTCCAGGTAAAAGGGTGTATGTTGGATGACCAGTTCCACTTCATCACCCTGGGAGACGCTTTCAACGATTTGTCCGTCTTTGATGATTGCCAAAAGCTGGCTGGTCTGGCTAAGGCTGGTGTAGGGGGGGTCTTGGATTACACCTTCACTGCTCAAAAAGCCATCATCGTGGAGTTGTTTGTCCAGGGCCTGGTAAAGTTCAGCCTTTTGGCTGTCGTTTTCGATGCCAGCCTGGCCTTTGCCGGAAGCGAGACGGTGCTCTTCCATGGCGGCATAAAAACCGTCTTCATCAACTGAAAAGCCCGATTCGCTTAAGATATCGCGGGTGATTTCCAGGGGGAAACCAAGCGTGGCGTAAAGGTCAAAGGCTTCATATCCGCCAAGCACAGTTTTGCCCGTGTCTTTTAGCGCTTGCATGTGCAGGTTGAGTTCAGCAAAGCCGGTATCGAGTGTTTCAGCAAAACGGGACTCTTCACGGCTAAAGCTTTCATAGATAAGTTCCTGTTCGCGTTTGAGTTCCGGGTAATGTTGCCCGTAAATCTCAACAACGATTTTGGCAACACGTGCCATAAAGGGCTCTTTTAAGCCGATTGTACGCGCGAAACGCGCCGCGCGACGGATAATCATGCGACAGACGTAGTTGCGTCCGACGTTGCCGGGGATGACCCCATCCGCGATTAAAAGCTTGCCGCGCGGGTGTGGTCCGCTATAACACGATAGGCGGTGAGGTTTTCAGCGCGTTCCTGGTCACTTTGCCCGGCGATGCGTTGGGTTTCGTCGAGCAGGGGTTTGAGTAAATCGGTTTCGTAATTTCCCTTGACGCCTTGGAGCACAGCGACAATGCGTTCCAGACCCATGCCGGTATCAACGTGCGTTTTAGGCAGCGGTTGGAAATCAGTTGCTGACAGGCGATTGAACTGGATAAAACGTTGTTCCAAATTTCTACAATGCGGTTGCAATCACCGTTTACTTCGCAAACATGGCCTTCAACGCCTTGTTTGTCGCAGGCTTCGGGGGGGCCAAAGTCATAATGGATTTCGGTGCAGGGGGCCACATGGACCGGTCTCGGCCATTTCCCAGAAATTATCATGGCGGTTGCCTTTAACGAGATGTGCAGGATTGAAACCAGGTTGCTGAAGCCAGTAATCGCGGGCTTCATTGTCGTCAGGGATAATGCCTTCTTCATCAACAAAGTAGCTGGCATAGAGTTTGGCAGGGTCAAGACCCCCCCACTCATTTACCAGCAGTTCCCAGCTCCAGGCGATGGCTTCTTTTTTTTGTAATAATTGCCAAAAGACCAGTTGCCAAGCATCTCAAAAAAAGGTGTGATGGGTGTCATCACGACCAACAGTATCCAGGTCGTTATGTTTTCCGGAAACACGCATGCACTTTTGCGAGTTTGCCACACGGGGGGGGCGGGCGCGTTGGCGGTGCCTAAAAAGACATCCTTAAACTGCACCATACCAGCGTTGGTAAACAGCAGGGTTGAATCCCCCCCACCCGGTACAAGTGACGCACTGGGCACAACACGGTGTCCGTGCCTGGCGAAAAAGTCCAGAAATGATTGTCTGATTTGATTTCCAGTTAAAAACATATACAACTCCAGTTAAGGTCTTAGGCGGAAATTATACTCTGAAAAGCGAATTATTCCATGCTTTGACGCCCAGCTAGGGCACGTTGTAGCGTGTTTTGGTCGGCGTATTCAATATCACCGCCAACGGGCAGTCCGCGCGCCAGGCGACTGACGCTCACACCCAGGGGCGCGATACGCTTTTGCAGGTAGAGCGCGGTGGCGTCGCCTTCCATGGTTGGGTTGGTGGCGATGATGACTTCGCTCACCGCATTTTTCTGAAGGCGTTCAAGCAAGGACTGAAGTTTGATTTGCTCGGGGGCCAATACCTTCGATGGGTGAAAGAACGCCGAGTAAAACATGATATTTTCCGTTAAAAATGCCCGTGCGTTCAATGGCGATGACATCAGACGGTTCTTCGACAACGCAAATCAGATGCTCGTCGCGTCGCGTGTCGGCACAGACTTCGCATAAGGCTTGCCCTGCCAGGGTGATGTTATGGCATTGTTCGCAGTAGCTCGTGTCGGCTTTGAGATTTAGCAGCGCGTCTGCGAGAGCTTGGGCTGTGTCGCTTCATCTTTGAGAAGATAAAAAGCCAGCCTGGCGGCGGTTTTAGGCCCGATGCCAGGCAGGCGCGAAAAAGCGTCAATTAAACTCTGAACTGGTAGCGGAAGGGCTTTCATTGTGTGCTAAAAATGCCTTTTAATAAAGATCAAAGGCTTAAACGCCCATGCCGAAGCCGGAAAGCATGTTGGTGAAGGGCGCCATTTGCTCTTCAGACAGGGCGCGTGAGGCGTCCAGTGCCTTATTAACCGCGGTGAGTACCATGTCCTGCAAGAGTTCAACGTCGCCATCGGCGAGAAGTTCTTCGTCAATGATGATTTCCTTGCAATGCTGGTCGCCGGTCATAGTCACCTGCACTGCGCCACCGCCAGCGGTTTCGGTCACGGTTTTTCGGCGAGTTCGGCTTGCGCCTGTTCCATCTGTTCCTGCAGTTTGGCGATTTGCGCCATCATGTTTCCACCACCTCTGCCGGCGGGTCCTCTGTATCCTTTTGCCATTTAGTCCTCTTTTCCTGTTTCTATAATCACGCCATTAAACCGTTTGGCGACAGCGTCCAGTAAACTTTCTTCTTCGTCGCTGTCGTCGGCGTGTTCTGTGTAATCATAATCACCAAAGTTGCAAATAATGCGGATGTCTTTGCCAAAAAAAGTATTCCACCACTATTCTCATCACTTTCATATTGTTTTCATCTCTCATCATATCGCACAAAATCTGCGTTGCAAAGTTTAGGACAAGTGTTTTGTTGTTTGGCACGTAAATGCGCGCGGAGTTGATGAGACCAACCGTTGAAGAGTTACCACGTTTAATGGCAGTTTTGAACTTGTCCATTTCTGCGTTTAGGTTCTCTGATGTGAGTTCCATTTTTCCTTCAGTAGCCCCGGTTTGGTTTGGCATATCTTGTTCCTGGGCGGGCGGGGGGGTCTTTTTTGCCGGCTGCAGGTTTTTTGCTTTGGGCGGGTTTGGGTGCCGGTGAAACTTTGGGGGGGCTGGTTTTGA
>JMBX01000049.1_pt1 | contig 28803 bp, 52 predicted proteins | sample 616521 | NCBI WGS metagenome assembly JMBX01 (sample SAMN02727906, study PRJNA239997) | anaerobic digester metagenome | biome: anaerobic digester; isolation source: mesophilic anaerobic digester inoculated with municipal waste water sludge... | place: Germany: Bielefeld University, CeBiTec ...
CCAGTTTCTATAGGGAAACTTGAAAGATTTGCTGCAGATTGGGCAAGAGAACATGGTGTTGAAGTAGGAAAGACTAAAGAAAAGAATGGTTATAAGGTAGCAGTTATTGGTTCTGGACCTGCAGGTATTACTTGTGCTGGAGATTTAGCTAAGGAAGGTTATGATGTAACCATATTTGAAGCTCTCCATGAGCCAGGGGGAGTATTGGTATATGGGATTCCAGAGTTTAGATTACCTAAGGATATTGTAAGACATGAAATAGAAAATTTAAAGAAATTGGGAGTTAAGATAGAAACAAATGTTATAATTGGCAGAACAGTAACTATAGATGATTTAATGGATAAAGAAGGATTTCATGCAGTATTTATTGGTTCTGGAGCAGGGCTTCCTAAATTCATGGGAATACCTGGAGAAAATTTAAATGGGGGGGTTTATTCAGCAAACGAATTCCTAACTAGAAACAATCTCATGAAAGCTTATAGAGAAGATTATGATACCCCCTATTAAGGTTGGAGAAAAAGTTGCAGTGGTAGGTGGAGGAAATGTTGCTATGGACGCAGCTAGAACAGCTTTAAGGCTAGGAGCTGAAGTTTGGGTAGTATACAGAAGAACTGAAGAGGAGCTTCCAGCCAGGGTAGAGGAAGTTCACCATGCTAAGGAAGAAGGTATCAAGTTTGAATTCTTAACTAGTCCTGTGGAGATATTAGGTAATGAAGATGGTTGGGTAAAAGGTATTAGATGTCAAAGAATGAAACTAGGGGAACCTGATTCTTCAGGTAGAAGAAGACCTATTCCTATTGAAGGTTCAGAATTTGAATTTGATGTGGATACAGTGATAATGGCATTGGGTACATCTCCAAATCCATTAATTCCATCTACAACTTATGGACTTGAAATAAATGATAGAGGTTGTATAGTAACAGATAAAAATGGACAAACTTCAAGAGAAGGTGTATTTGCAGGCGGAGATGCGGTAACTGGTGCTGCTACTGTAATACTGGCTATGGGAGCTGGAAAACAAGCTGCTATAGGTATTGACAAATATATTAAGGAAAAATATGGTAAATAAATTTAAATAAAAAGGAGATCCATTCCTTTTTAGCATGGGATAGAAGAGATTATAAACTATAGTTTGTAATCTCTTCTTAATTTTAAACAATAGATCATAAATATTATCATTTATTCAATATATAAGTAAAATAGGAGTATTATATTTGATTTATACCATATTTGTGCTATAATATTTAGGGTATCGAAATTATTTACAAGAGGTGGTTATTATGGATGAGACTTGTGATAAAAAAAGCAATTCGTGATAAGGTACTTAAAACAGCAGGGCCTGTTTTAATAGAAGTTTTTTTTGGGGGGGACTTTATTTGGAATGGTAGATATGATGATGTTAGGAAGGATTGATGATCCAACTGAAGCTGCAGCATCTATTGCAGCTGTAGGAATTACCAATCAACTTGTGTTTATAGCATTATCATTAGTTCAGTCTTTAAACGTAGGAGCAACAGCTATGGTTGCACGTTATGTAGGTGCTAAAAAAGAAGATAGAATAGAATCAGTAGTTAGACATGTAGTTTTATTAACACAAGTTTTGTTAGTATTACCTATTTTTATATTGGGATTAAAATATACAGATCAAATAATGAAATTTATAGGTGCCCATGAAGATACATTGATGTATGGTAGAAATTATTTTAAAATTATAGTGGTAGGTATTATATTTCAAGCTTTTAATTTTTCTATTTATGCGGTATTAAGAGGAGCAGGAGATACTAAAACCCCCCCTATGAATATAAATTTAAAGGTAAACACATTAAATGTAATTGGTAATGCTTTACTTATATATGGATTATTTGGCTTTCCGAGACTAGGAGTAACTGGTGCAGCAATATCTACAACCTTTTCTCAATTTGTAGCAACATTAATGTTATTAAGATATATATTTAAAAAAAAGATACTATAATACAGATAAATTTGAAGAATAGATTTAGATTTAATAAGGATATAATTTATAATTTAGTAAAAATTGGAATACCGGCGTCTTTAGAGCAAATAGCATTTAGAGCTGGGATTTTAATATTTGTTCGAATTGTTTCTTCTTTAGGTACAGTAGCTTATGCTACCCATCAGATATGTTTAAATATATCTGGTCTTACTTTTACTCCTGGACAAGCTTTTGGAATAGCAGCTTCTTCTCTAGTAGGTAGGAGTTTAGGTGCAGATGATTCAGATAAAGCAGAAGAGTATATTAAAACTAGTAGAAAAATTGGAACCATAATAGCCGTAGCTATTGGGATTTTATTTTTCTTTTTTTTGGGTCTGCTGTAGCTAGTTTATATACTAAAGATCCAGTAGTAATAAATCAAGCAGCAAAGATACTAAAGATAATAGCTATAATGCAACCTTTCCAATCATCTCAACTTGTAATATCTGGAGGATTGAGAGGTGCAGGAGACACTGTTTGGACTTTAGTGGCTATATTTTTAGTGTATTGGTTGTAAGAGTAGCTTTAGCACACTTTTTTTTATAAATATATTAGAATTGGGGGGGCTAATAGGAGCCTGGTATGCTATGTTTTGTGATCAGCTTGTTAGATGGGCTTTAATAACTTTAAGGTTTAAAACTGACAAATGGAAATATATTAGCATTAGATAAAATTTAAATTTAAGGGGGGGATCTAATCCCCCCCTACTGTTTATTTTTGATCTCTTCATTAATATTTCTTGAAAATTCATAGGCTTTTTTTTCAATATCTGGAACTTTTCTTATGGTCCCTTTATCATTTGCTACTGCCATTAATGAAAAATAGGGTGGTAATCTAAAGGTTTTATTTATATTTAAACTACTGATGAGTTGTTTAGCTAAAGCATCTCCTCCAGAATGTCCAGATACTATTATGGAAAATAGAGTTTTATCGTAGAATTTAGTTTTTCTAAAGAGGGCAGTTAATCTATTAATAAGAGCAATAATATTTGCTGAGATCATATCATTATAATTAGGACATATAAACAATAGGGCATCTGATTCTAATATTGCTGGATAAACTTGTTCTACTACTATTCCTCCATAGAAACATTTACTCTGCATGCCATAATGTTTACAGGTTTTATAAGGACAGCCTATACAGTCTAGTATTTTTCCATTACCTATATTAATTTCCTTTATATTTCCTTTAAGATTTACTTTGACCATATCCCAAAGGGTTAATGTATTTGAGGTTTTTCTATCACTTGAGTGAATGCCTAATATATTGGGATTTTCAACCTTTTTTTTATATTATCTTTATTAAACCTTTCTCCAAGATCTTTACATAGATGGAGACATATTTTATCTAAAGGCATATTATATACTTTTTTTAATGGGATAAAATTATTTAAATTGCCAGTAGCTTCAACCATTGGTCTTCCTATAAATCGACACCCTAATAAATTTGCATAGAATATAATTGATTGGGCTGTGGTTTTAGTAAACAGCTGGTAATTGCTATGGATTAGTACTATGGCCTCTGCACCAGATAATGAATTTTTACCTCTATTAAATAGTTCTATAAATATGTTATTAAGATTATTGCTAATACCTGTTATGGGAAGTTCTACAGCAAATAGGATTTTACTTGATTTTAAATTAGGTAAATTTTCAGCATTATCTATAATCTGAAAATTGGTTGTACTTAAGGTAGCATTTATCATATCCTCTAAAAAGGGAGATGGCTTTTCCGGCAATACTAGGAAAAAAATTTTTCATATAATACTCACCAACCTTTCATAAGTATTCATTATTTTTTTGAATAGATTATAAGGTAGATTTAATTGTTCTAGTTCTAATTGTTCATCCTTTAATCTACATTTGGAGCCTATATAAGCTTCTCCCATATAAGTGGATCCGTAGAACCATTCTTCTTTAATGGTGGCAATAATAGACAAAGCACCAGAGGATAGACTTGGAGCTACATAGGGTTTAAATCCAAAATTTCTTATTTCCTTATTAGCTTCAATGGTTTTATATGTTAAGTACTGGGATATATTTTCGTCATAATTTTCTATACTATTGGCCACTATTAGGCCTTGGCCATGGGGGGGACCAAAAACCCTGCCCTCATCTAAATAGTGAAGGGTTTCCTGGGATTTTTCTGCATAGAAACAGGCCCTACCATTCATAACTCCTAGCCCATAACCTATTATTCTGTCAGAAGGTATTCCCTTGAAATCTAAATGCCCATTTTTATCCTTATTGCTTTCTAAGAAAGCTACTTTACACAACAAATCTACTGGATCAGAAAGGACAGCAAATATTCCATTAAAACCCATATCCCTTGCCATTAAAGCATATTCCTTTATAATATTTGAGTTAGATTTAAATTGGGCCATTCTCACATCTTGAACTCCACTTCCCACAGGTGGAATTCCTTTTGAGGCACAAAATATGAACATATGACAATTGAATAAATTCTCTTTTTTTTCAAGGCTTCTACTGGAGGAAGAGCTTTTTCATGGAAAGGGATTCTAATTTGATTTAACTCATATACCCATCTATTTAAACGATTTGTATCCCTATCATATAAACCAATTTTTTTCTATACATTCTCCCCCCCTAAAAGTCTTAATCCTATAGCTAAGGTACTACCCACATCCCCCTAAGGCTAATATATTAACTTTCCATTTATTTTTCTTTTCTAAATATAAAACTTTTTCCCAATTGGGATATTGGGTGTTTATAGATATAACTAACCCCTTGTTAATTTTTTTCTACTATCCAATAGGGAATTTTATCTGAATATTCATCATTCAGTAATAATAAATGTATTCCTTCATTTTTATTGAATAATAAGCTTGGATTATTAACCAAAAAAACTTTTCCTTGATTTTTTTAGGATCCAAATTGTTTAAAAAAATAAAGTTTATCTATACTATTTTAGCATCATATTCGTGAATTCTTTCCAATGTATGATATTTTTCAAAAGAGAATAGATATTTATCCTTATATTTATAAAAGTAAAGCATATTTTCACCTCAAATTTTATTAATGGATAATATTTTCCAATCTTTTCAAATGTTCCAAATCCATTTCAATGCATGTGGAAGGCCTTAAATTTTTGTAGTCCATGGCTTTATATATGTCTGGCTTTCTAGGATACATCAATACTTCACCTAATCTCCATAAAGTTAAATTTTTTTTCGTTTATATTTTGATAAGATTTTTCGATGGTTTCAAATATTTTTTTTGCTATTTTCTAAGCAAGTTTTAGATAGATTGTATATAGCTTTTGGAGAGGTATTTTTAATAAAACTTGGTGAAGCATAAGGAAGTATTAGATTTATACTAGGTATCAAATAATCATCTTCCTCATTTTTCCTAAAGACCATATCTCCTCCAATAAATGGATATTGGCCACTTTCATTAAACCATAACTTTAGATTGGGAACAAAATATGCACTATCTACTTGTATATTTTTAATATTTCCTATTTCTTTACCCTTGCCTGTAAGTATACCGACTATTATTTTTTTAATCTTTATTCCAGCATTTTTAAGTATAGGTTCTATTACATTTATTCTATACCCTTTATGGAGTAAATCATCAACTAGTATTATTGGTCTGTTAAAAGAGCTTAAAACTTTTGCTTGATTCTCTAAACTTAAATAGTTGGGAAAAGCTTGGATTGTAAAATTTGTGATACTAGAGTTAAATATCTTTTCAGTATGCATAGTTTTAGTTACTGTATTAGGTAATATGGTTCCATTGAGTATAGTACCAAAAGGAACACACATATTAGGCCCCCCCAATTTTTTTGATTCTTCCTTGTATTGTAGATACTTGATTGGAATCACATATCTTTTGGATTAACTTACTATATACCATATCTCTGTTAAAAGATAAAAGTAATTGTCCTGGATACAGATTGGATATGGCTTTCTTTAATTCTTTTCTAGTTTTATTTATTATATCTTTTATTTCAAAGTCTTCATCATAAGGGGGGGTTTCAATAGATTTTCCAAATCTTGATTTAAAGTTATTGGATTGTTCATATCTACAACAAATATTGAGTTATAGTTATGTGTAAAAGGAGTTTTAATAAATCCCTGTAAGGGCAGGTTTTCTTCAAGGTAAAAATTACTATTATAATTTAGTTCATCTTTATAAATAGCATAGTTGTAGTCAGAAGCAACACAGTGGGCTAAAGTTTCATTTAATACTATATCCCAAATATATTCTTCCTTATTTTTACTATATACTCCAGAGATGACTACCAATTTACCTTTAGCATGATTTCTTATATATTGAGTTATACTAGAATTTTCAAATTCATCAAATAGATTACCACTTTTAACCCAGTAAAAGGTTGAGAATCCTAACATCTGGTTATTTTTAGTATCTTTAATCATAAGTATATTTGGTTCAAGTTTTTTTCTTTAATCTAGATAGGAATTCAATATTCAATTTTCCCCTAAACTCCTTATATATATAGTTGAGTATATTATTGTCTATTTTATCTATTATTTCAATTTCTAAAGTTTTAGTTTGTACCAATCTTTTGTATTGGGGTTCCCGTAGATATAAACCATATTTGTATATATATTGTTGAGCTAATGGATCTATCTGTTTTGAAATATCTCTATTTAAATCTATAGATTCTCTAATTTGAGTAGAGCTTATATCCTCGTATTGAGGAGGGAGGGACAACATTAGAATTTTCCCCTTAAGCATTTTAAGTTTTTCTTTAAGTATTAAGTCATCTCCCTCTTCTGATTGAAGGCTTTTTCGATGGAATATTATATGGGGAAATTGAGTTATTAATCCATCTTTACTATAAGCAGAAGCATTGATTAATACATCTGTGCCTATAACTATATAAATTTCTTTTTTTTAGGGAATAAGTTTTTTTAATTTTTTTTAAATCTTTATCGTTGCTTATGTTTATAGGAATTTCGCTAGGGAACAAATATATATCCTTTTCATGGGCAATAGTCATATTTATTATATCCCTTCTAAATTTGTGGGCTTGGGTTCTCTTGGACCAGGAGAACTCATCTACTGCTAGATAAACCTCATACCCTTTATCTCTTATTTCTAAAGCTATTTCTTTATGACTTAAGGAGAAGGGATCAAAACTACCAGGGAAAAAGGCAACGGAGCTTATTTGTTTTCCTTTTATAGCTCCATAGTAAAATTCATAATCGGAAATAAATCTATATATATGATTTAATGAAGCAGAATTAATTAGAAATAGAAATTCATCATCTTCTTTTTGTGCTAATAAGGTCAATATTTTCTTTCCCATTAAAGAAAATATATGTTTTTTTTCTTTTAATGATAATTTATTGGAATTAAATAAGTGGCTACCAATAATCCTAAAAGATTCTGTATTTATTTCTTTGTCAAAGGAAGCCATACCATTTAATAGGATACCTAATAAACGATTTAATCTTTGATCCCTTATATATTTGTCTTCTTGAAATCTTGAATTATATCCAGAATAATTTTCAATACATATTCCAGTAGTTTTAAGCAATAAAAACACAATTTGAGTATTGGATTGTTTTACTTTATTTTCAAAATCATCTATTATTTCCTCTAGTTCATTTGGAGGAAGGTATAGTATCAATTTACCTAAATAGTCTGGTATATATTTAGTAAATTGATAATTTTGCATTTCTAATGCTCTTAACAATTCAATACATATATCATTTCTTTCCTCATAGGTTAAAAATTCAAATATATTTAAAAGGGTATGACCTGCATAATTGCGAACCTTTTCAAAAGCACTTACCTTTAGTAGATTACAAAAATGCATTCCCGTATGGAGTCCAAGGGAGTGGGGGGGTGATTTTTTTACCTGATCGTATAAAATATCTATTTTTATTTTTTTTGCTCATCCAATCAGTAGCAGTTTTTAAATTTTTCAAGAATATATTGGATACATTTTCTTCATCTTTTTTTATAATTATTTTTCAAAACTTGAAGTATGTGTTTTTCTAAATTTAGTTTAAGAGCTATTTTGTACTTTAAATAATTTTCTGCTGGATAGGGTGAAGCTATTATATTTTTCAAAACCCATTTTTCTAATAGTTGAATAAAATGGATATTAGATTGGAGTTCTTCAAATATCTCATCTATTATATCTAGTGTGGTTAAACGGATTTCTAGATAGTTTGAGTCCAACTGATTGAGTATATAGATATGAAATCTATCCAAATCTTTGTTGAGTAAATATTTTGTAGGTATATATTTAATAGTCTGAGCTAGATAAAATTGTCCTTTTGGAGCTATAGTAGAATAATTATCATAATATTTTAACATAACCTTTGAATATTTTTCATAATCCTCCCTAGGGGGAGTTGTGAAACAAAGATTTTATAATAGTTTTAATATTATATTGCCATTCAATGGGCAATTCTGCTATTTTATGATCTGGATACAATATTTGGTCTAATATGTTTTCTAATATTTTATTGCTAGAACTTTGGAGATTTTCTTTATCTATATACTTGGGTAATTCTTTTCTATATTCTTCATCATATTGGCTAATTAAAAGGCCAATTAATTCAGCAGCTTCTTTTCTTATATCCTCTTCCTTATGGAATAACAGATCTTCCAAAAAAAATGCAAAGTGATTAATTTTTGTTTTTGAGTTAAATAAGTGGAGTATTCATAAAATATTTGTAAATACATCCTTAGTTTTCTCCAATTATATTGACTTCTGGCTGTATCCAATATATTATTAAAGCTATTATCATCCAACAGCTTGGCCATTAAATCTATATTGTGTTCAATAGCAAAATATTTAATATGTTCTACCACTTGATCATTATTCATCAAGGAGAAATATACGTCTTTACTACTAGGAGTTAGCTGATCTTTAAGACTAATATCTACTCCTAAATATACCATATAGTCTTCAAAATCCTTTAATTTTCCATATACCTTTTCGTAGCGTTGTTCTTTTTTTCATCTACATTATCTAATTTGTTTAGTATTACATCATAGGCTTCTTCTAAAGAGTATATATGCATTTTATCTTCTTTACCTATCTTTTTATTTTTAACTCGAAAATCTGCATATATCAATACTAAGGATTCTAAGGGTAAATTTTCTAATTCCAGATCCCAAGTAGAATGGTTGGTGCTATATGGCCAATTTTTTTCGATTCCTAATTTATTAAACCACTGTTCCGTATAATAATAGTGGAGATAGGGGGGGACACGATGGATTTCATCTTGCTTAACTCCATATTTCCCAATATCATGGCCTAATCCAGCTCCTACTATTAATCCTAAGTCTATAGGTAGATTCAATTTTTTTTAGTTGTCGCCCAATATATAGGCTCAGATAATTTACTCCTACCACGTGTTCTAGAGTATTGTGACCAGTTAAAGATAAATCCATCTTCATAAGTTCATATATCCAATTGTTTAAAAACCCATCTTTAAAGGCTAAATATTCCCGAAGGAATTTGGTATCTTGTTCCTCTTCTGTAGTTAAGAAACTAATAGGAAATTTATTTAAAAAGCTATTTTTATCATATATTATTTCTAATTTAGAAAAATTTCTTAGCATGTTTAAATAGAATAAAACTAGTGGCTCTAATTTGTCATTAAAAATTGTAGTGTTTTTTTTCAGGATAGGATAGGTTTAAGACCCAATGGTATACATATTGAAGCCATTCTAAGCTATTTACATCCCAGTATTTAGTATATATTGGATGTAGTAATTCCATTAAACCCAAGGAGTCATATTGATTATTGAATATCATATCTTTTAGATGGTTCCTAAACCTTTCATCTTCAATAATATAGTTTAAATCCCCTTTATATTTTCAATATACTCCTTTTCCAATTCGTATAGCATATTTTTATATATTTTTTTCATAAATTTCAATCATAAAATCCTCCTTTTAAGCTTTTCCCCCCTGTTGGGGGGGTTGCTGCTATACCTCCTAAAGCGGTTTCACGTAAGGATTCAGGCATAGATTTACCTACCTTGTACATAGCATCTACTACTTCATCAAAGGGAACTATAGAATCAATACCAGCTAAGGCTAAATCTGCTGATATCATTGCATTGACTACTCCTGAAGCATTGCGTAATGCACAAGGAAATTCTACTAGTCCAGCTATAGGGTCACAAATTAATCCCATAATATTTAAAAGTGCAAAGGATGCTCCATTGAAAGAGGCTTCTACACTACCACCTAGCATTTCCACTATGGCAGCAGCTGCCATGCTACTTGCAGTACCACATTCAGCTTGGCAGCCCCCCCTTCAGCTCCTGATATGGTTGCATTTTTAGCTATTATTTCTCCTATTCCTGCTGCAGTAAACAATCCGTGAATCATATCTTCATGGGATAGATTAAATTTTTCCTTTACAGATATGATAGCACTAGGCAATATTCCTGAGGCTCCAGCAGTAGGAGCTGCTACAATCTTACCCATAGAGGCATTAACTTCTGAAGTGGATAGGGCTTTTGCCATAGCAGAGTTAATTAATTGACCACTTATAGTATTTCCCTTATTTTTATAATCTTCCATTTTTTTTAGCATCTCCTCCACTAAGACCACTAATGGAGATTACGCCTTTATCTAAAGCGGCATTGGCTGAATTTATCATAGTATCTAATACTGAATTCATATTATTCATAAGTTCCTCATAAGAGATTTGAGCATTATCTATCTCTTTTTCTACAACTATTTCCCATATTTTTTTTATTTTGTGTTTTACATAAATTTAAAAGTTCTGAACCTTTATTAAACATTTCCCTACCTCCCTATGGGATTAATACCCGTAATATATATGATTTCATCTAAATTAGCTATATTATTTATTATATTATCTTTTATAGGATTGTCTATTTCCATAATCATAGTTGCAATTTTTCCTTCTCTAGATACTTTCATAGTGGCTATATTTATATCTTCCTTAGCTAGTATGGAACTAATCCTACTAATAGATCCTTTTTGGTCTATATATCTTATTAATATAGTAGGATAGTTCCCAGAGAATTCCACTTTGTTTCCATTTACATCGGTTATTAAAATATTTCCTCCCCCCCTATAGAAGAACCTACTATATAATAATCTTCCTTATCGTAATAGGAGAAAACTATTTTTACCGTATTTGGGTGTTCATATCCTAAATCTTTTTCTATAAATTCAATTTGTATTCCCTTTTCTTTGGCGATGTTTAAAGAATCTCTAATCCTTTCATCGGAAGGCTCCATACCTAAGATTCCTGCTACGAGAGCTCTATCTGTACCATGACCTTTGTAGGTTTTAGCAAAAGAACCATGAAGATAGAAGGTAACTTTATAAAAAGTATTATCAGCTATTTCTCTAGCCATTTTACCTAATCGAGTAGCTCCAGCAGTATGGGAACTAGAGGGACCAATCATAACTGGACCTAATATATCGAATATTCCATAATCTTTCATTCTTCTTATCCTCCTCATCTTTTAGTGTATTAATTTTAGCATTTTATTTGAATATAAGCAATAAAAAAATAGGAGGGCTAGCCTCCTAAAGTGATATCTTGTCTGTCATACCATTCTAATGCGTCATAGAAATGTTCTTTTTTTAAAATCTGGCCAATAATCATCTATGATATAGAAATCTGAATAAACTGATTGTAATGGTGGAAATCCGCTAAGCCTTCTTCTGCCACCCCCCCAGCGAATGATCAAGTCCACTCTTGAAACATCCCTAGATTTGATTAAATCAGTTATGTTTGTGTTTTCTTTAGCTAGAGATAGATAATCTTTTAAATCCCATTGCCAACCATAGTTAACTAAAAAAATTTACCTTTATTCCTCCAGAACCAAAGGTCTGCCTTTTTAACGTAAAGGGAACAAGGCTCCTTGGGAACATATCCGACTCTGTATTTCCTACTACTAGTAGTTCTGCATTTTCCCTGGAGAGCATTTTTACTGCTTCTACACAAGCTTTGGTGAAAGCTAATCTTTGATTTTTAGGTCTTTTGGTATTATCTACAGTAAATCCATAATAGGTAATTTCTTTAACTCCTTCTTTTTCACATAGTTTGAATAAATCCAATCCAGGTTTTAAACCTTCTTTATAACCTTTCTCCTTGCTTAATCCATTTTCCATAGCCCATCTTCTATTGCCATCTGGTATAATACCTATATGGTTAGGTATTTTCATTTTACAACCTCCCTTATATTGCTTAATTCATATTATTACCATTTAGGAACAAATAATTCAAAACTTGGGAGGAGAACAAAAATTATATATATGAAATTAAGAGGTTCATAATATTTAAGAATAAAACAGAGGTGGGCCCTTGCTTATTATCTATCTTTTATTAGCTTGGTTGACAATGATATAAACACCAAAAATTATTAGGAGTACTGGCCAATATTTACCAATATTCATAAATTTAAATGCAAATTGAGGCCAAATGACTTTTGCTAACATAACAGCACCTACAATTATTAGTGCAAGACCTATAAACAAAGAAGTGTTACTGGTATTTATATTAGGGCTTTCGTCTTGGTATATAACTCCATCATCTTCAGGAATTATCAGTGCACATATTAAATAAGCTATAAAACCTGGTGAACCAGGCATAAAGGATAATAATACCCAAACTATACGAACTACTACTGGGTCTATATTAAAATATTCTCCTACGCCTCCACATACCCCCCCAGCTATTATCCTATCACTCTTGGAACGTTTTAATTTCTTTCCCATACAATCCCTCCTCATCAATCCTATATTATCAGATTTTTATTAGAAATTAAATAGAAACTATAATATAAATTGTTCACATTATTGTAGGTTTGTGATAACATTTATTTGGAAAGAATAAATGTTGGAGGGCTAATATGTATAATATATTTTCTTTGATATTTAAATATATATTTATCATAATAATATATATGTTTATATTGAGCATAATACGTTTGATATATTTGGATATAAAGGGCATAGATACTTATTCTAAGGATAATGGTGTATACTTAAAATTAGTTAACAGGAAGGACTCCTTACCCTTTAAGGTAAAAGAATATTATCCTCTAGTAGGACAGATTACTTTAGGTAGAGGGAACGATAATCAAATAATATTAAAAGATCCCTATATTTCCAAAAAAACATTTAAAAATAGTAGAGGATGAAGGGAAATTTTATTTAGAAGATTTAAATAGCTCTAATGGTACCTATGTAAATGGAGAGAGGATAATGGATGTAGTGGAGTTAAAAAAATGGCGATAGGATTAGAGTAGGACAAGTGGAGTTTTTATATGTAAATAGAGAGCAGGGATAAAATGATGTTGAACAAGAAAGTTAACTATAGGATGCCTAGAAATCTATTAGTACTGTTTGAGTTAATGGCTTTATTGTTATTGTTTATATATGATAAGGAAAATATTGATAAATTTACATTGATATCAGTAATTAGTCTTATTTTTATCATCTATATATCAAATTTTGTATTACTTAGAATATCCACTGGGGGGGATAACTATATATTTTTAATAGTTACTATGCTTATAAGTATTGGTGTTGTTATGATATATAGAATAGACTCTACTCTAGGTATGAAACAGGTAATATGGATTGGTATGGGAATTTTGGTTTTTTTTATAACCTATTTGCTAATAAAGAGAATAAAGGGTTGGGAAAATTGGGCTAAACTGTATGCAATAATTTCTATTGGATTGTTTATAGCAACTCTAATATTAGGAACTAAAAGGAAGGGTTCTATCAATTGGATACAAATAGGTAGATTTAGTTTTCAACCTACAGAGATAATAAAGATATTGACTATATTTATTATTAGTGCTTATTATTCTAATTATGAAAAGTATAAGGAAAAAAATATGGTCCTTATTATCTAATGGGGATAATATATATATTTATAGCTTTTTTTTGTTTCTACAGAGGGATTTAGGTACTGTGTTAATTTTTTTATAGTGTATTTTTAGCTCTTCAGTTTATATATGAAGAAAACAGGAAGCTAATATTGTTTAATATATTATTATTTGTTATAAGTGGTATAGCTGGATTTTTTTATTCGATCATGTAAGGGTTCGATTTGAAATTTGGATAGATCCTTGGAAATATATAGACAACAAAGGCTATCAGATAACCCAATCCCTATTTGCCATAGCTACTGGAGGTTTTTTTTGGAACTGGAATTGGGCTTGGCCATCCAGATTTTATTCCTGAAGTACATACGGATTTTATATTCTCTGCCATATGCGAGGAGATGGGAATATTTACTGGAATAGGTATCATAATGTTATTTTTAATATTGGTATATAGAGGTTTTAAAATCGCTATAAATCAAAAGGACAAATTTTTTTAGAATAGTTGCCCTAGGGATAAGTATACTGTTTGGAATTCAATCCTTTATTATTTTTGGAGGAGTTTTAAAGATGATACCCCCCCTTACAGGTATCACTATACCTTTTGTTAGCTACGGAGGAAGTTCTATGATATCTAGTTTTATAGCGTTGGGAATTCTTCAAGTAGCTTCAGAAGAGTTGGATGTGGAGGAGAAAAGATATGGAGAAGGAACTTAAAAGGATCATAGCCATATTGGTAATAATTTGTATATTATTTATAAGTTTGATAGTTTATTTAAGTTATTTTCAAGTATTTAAGGCAGATAAAATTGTAAATAACAGTTATAATAAACGACTTTGGATTAATGAAGAGAAGATATTAAGAGGTTCTATAATTGATAGAAACGGAAAAATACTAGCATATAGTGAAAAAAAAGTGGAGATACCTACAATAGATTTTACAATTATGGAAATCTATATAGTCATATAATAGGATATAGCTATAGGGAATATGGTAAAGTGGGGGGGTTAGAATTAGAGTACAATAAGGCTTTATTGAACATATCGGAGAGTACCCCCCCATTAAAGGAACTAAAGAATGTAGTTATTCCCAACACAGAAGGCAATACCTTGAAACTTACCATAGATCATCATCTTCAAGCCTATTCTAGAGAAATGTTAAAGGGTAAAAAAAAGGTGCAATAGTGGCTATGAATCCCACTACAGGAGGAGATATATTCCATGGTTAGTATGCCAGATTTTAACCCTTCTACCCTTAAGGAGGATTGGAATGATATAATGGAGGACGAGGAGAGCCCCTTTTTAAATAGAGCTACATCGGGATTATATACACCTGGTTCAGTATTTAAGGTGATACCTACTATAGCTGCTTTAGAAACTCCAGGTTTAGATTTAGAATATGAATGTACAGGTAGTACCAAAATAGATGGATATGTGCTTAAGGATTATGGGGGGGAAAAGGCTCATGGGAAGGTAAATTTAGAAGAAGCTTTGGTAAGGTCTTGTAATAGCTATTTTGCAGAGAAGGGTGTTCAAATAGGTAAGGATAAAATAGGAGAAGTAGCAGACAGATTTATGATAAATAGTCCTATACCTTTCGATTTGCCTACAGCTAAATCCACATTCCCCCTACAAAGGGAATATAGGCAAAACGGATATTGCTGCTGCAAGTATTGGACAAGGTAAAGTACTAGTTACTCCTCTAAATATGGCGATGATAGCTTCAGGTATTGCAAATAAAGGAGAAATTATGAAGCCTATATTAGTAAAAGAAATTATTTCTCCAGAAGGAAGAATAGTAAGTACAAATCACCCTCAAGTTTTATCTAAAGGAACGGATATATTTGTTGCCAACGAAGTTAAAAATATGATGGTAGAAGTAATTAAAAGAGGTACTGGTACTAATGCAAGCATAAAAATGTAAGGGTTGCTGGGAAAACTGGTACTGCAGAAAATCCTTCAGGTAAAACCCATGCTTGGTTTATAGGATTTGCTCCAGCGGAGGATCCTAAAATTGTTATAGCTGTTGTACTAGAAGAAGATGGTACAACTGGTGGAAAATCTGCGGCACCCATAGCAAGAAATATAATTATAGAAGCTTTAAACAGTATTTAAAAATACAGAAAGGAGTTTTATTATGGCAAATGAAAGAAAGGTTTTTAAAGAAAGAAAAGATATTCCTATGGAATATACTTGGGATTTACAATCTATGTATAAAGATAAAAAGGAATGGGAAGAGGATTTAAAAGTTGCACTGAAAAAAAAGCTGATGAATATCTAAACTATAAAGGTAGAATTGGAGAGTCAAGTGAAATCTTGTTAAATGCATTAAAGGATAGGGATGAAATATATAGACTTATATCCAAGGTATATTCTTATGCTAGTATGAAATTAGATGAGGATACTAGGATTGGAGAAAATCAAGCTTTAGCTGATAAGGCTCTAGGAGCTTATGTTCAAGTAGAGGAAAAAAACTTCTTTTGTAGTACCAGAAATACTACAAATTGATGAGGAAACATTGAAAAGTTATTATGAGGAAAAGGAAGAGTTAAAGCTTTACAGACATCATTTAGATGATATATTAAGACAAAAGGCCCATGTGTTGTCAGTTAGGGAGGAAAATCTATTGGCACAAATGGGGGGGAGATAGCTAATGTACCTCAACAGATATATTCTATGTTAAATAATGCAGATATTAAGTTTCCAACTATAGAGGACGAAGAGGGCAATGAGGTGGAGATTACACAAGGTAATTTTATCCCCCTTATGGAGAGTAAAGATAGAAAAGTGAGAAAGGCAGCTTTTGAAGGCCTATATCATACTTACGAAGGATTTAAAAATACCTATGCTCAAACTTTAAGTGGGAATATAAAGAAAAACATATTCAATGCAAGGGTAAGAAACTATAATTCTAGTATGGAGGCATCTTTAGATAGAAACAATATACCTGTTTCTGTCTACGAAAATTTAATAAAGTCCGTCCATAATAATTTAGACAGTATGTACAAGTATATGGATGTAAGAAAGAGGGCTTTAGGAGTAGATGAGCTTCATATGTATGATTTATATACTCCAATAGTAAAAGATATAGAATTTAATATACCGTATAAAGAAGGTAAGCAACTAATATTGGAAGGATTACATCCATTAAAAGATGAGTACTTAAATGTGGTTAAAGAAGGATTTGAAAATCGATGGATAGATGTATACGAAAATCCAGGGAAACGATCTGGGGCTTATTCAGGAGGAGCCTATGATTCAAAGCCTTATATATTGACTAACTATCACAATACTTTGGACTCGGTATTTACAGTAGCCCACGAGATGGGACATTCAGTTCACTCCTATTTTTCAAGAAAAAAACCAACCTTTTATATATGGAGGATATAGTATATTTGTTGCGGAAGTAGCTTCTACAGCTAATGAGGCACTATTATTAGATCATATGCTAAAAAAAAGCAGATGATAAAGGCAACAGATTATACTTACTTAATCACTATCTGGAACAGTTTAGAACAACAGTATATAGACAAACTATGTTTGCAGAATTTGAAAAAAATTATATATGAATATGTGGAAAAGGGAGGATCCTTAACAGCTGATTATCTGTCAGATACCTATAAGAAATTAAATGAAAAGTACTATGGGCCAGATGTAGTAATAGATGATGAAATAGCCATTGAATGGGCTAGAATACCACATTTTTATTATAACTATTATGTATTCCAATATGCTACAGGATTTTCTGCTGCTGTCTCTTTAGCACAGCAGATATTGGAAGAGGGAGATTCAGCAGTGGAAAGATACATCAATTTCTTAAAGAGTGGTAGTTCTGATTATCCAATTAATGTACTAAAAACTGCAGGAGTAGATATGACCACAGTAGAACCGGTAGATAATGCGTTAAAATTATTTGCTCAATTAGTGGATGAGATGGATAGACTGATATAAAAACAAAAACCCTGCCCTTTACTCACTAGGTAGGGTTTTTATTATATCTATTATAAAAACTTACTTTTTAAATTATTCCAATACATATTTCTATCGAAGTTTAGCCTAGAAATGGTCTTTTCTGGTATTGTAAAGTTGATTTCTGTAATATTATCATATCGATGTTCAATTCCATCTACTATAACTAATATGGAGTTTTCATATCTATATTCTGGTTTTATAGTTATCTTTAATTCCCCCCCTGGTATGACAGCACTATTAGTTAAAGAACGATAAGCTCTAGAACTAATAGGAGATAGGGGAGTTAATTGTAAAGTTTTTAAAGATGGATATATAATACTACCTCCACTAGAGAAATTATATGCTGTACTTCCAACAGGGGGGGTAGATATAATCATTCCATCTCCACAAAACTTCTCTAAATGGTTTCCATCTATAAACACTTCTAAATGTACTACTTTAGAACGGATACCTTTTACTACGATTTCATTTACTCCGTATAATTGAAAGCAGCTATCCTTAGTACATATGTCAGCTTTAACTAAAAAAAATCTTTTCTATTACATAATTATTTTGTATATATTTTTCTATAAAAATATCGATATTTTCTGGCAATATTTCCTGGAAAAAAAACCTAGATGACCAGTATTTATTCCTACAAAGGGTATATTTGTAAATTTATGACGATGAACTGTTCTTAGAAAAGCACCATCTCCGCCAATACATATATTAAGTTCTGCATTGTTATCGAATTTTTCCGGAAGGACAAATCCTTTTAAAGTTAATTTATCTACTAGCAATCTATATGTTTTTGTGATTCAGGATTATTATTAGCAATAACATTAATAATCCTTGGTTTATTATCTGTCAAAAAAAACTCCCCTCCAAACTATACATGGTTTAAAAAAACTATATATTTGATATAATTGTTTGTAGTTATATTATACAATAAAATATATGAAATTTGGAGGTACAAATGGATTTATTGAATGAAAGTGAAGACTTAATATTTTTAAATGTTAAAGATTCTGGTAAAACATTAGAGGAATTTATCTATAGTAATAATATATCTAATAGATTGTTTAGAAAATCATATAGGGATAAGAGCATATTGGTAAATGGAATTTTTCAGAGAAAAGATACAGTTCTTCAATTAGGGGGGGACATAGTATCTCTAATCCTTAAGGAGGAAGATGAAGATATCCCTATAGAACCTGTACCTATAGATATTATATATGAGGATATGGATTTACTTATTCTTAATAAACCTCCTTTCGTGGTAGTACATCCTACAAAAAGTCATCAACAAAATACTCTTTCTAATGGCATAGCTTACTACTATCATAATAAGGGAATTAAGAGGAAGATTAGATTTGTAAACAGATTAGATATGAATACATCAGGTATATTGATAGTAGCAAAATCCTCTTTTGCTCATCAACAAGTGGCTCTCCAATTTGAACAAAACCAAGTAGAAAAAAAGGTACATGGCTGTGGTTGCAGGCATTATTGAAGAAGATGAGAATATTATAGATTTGCCTATTGGAAAGGAAAAAGAAGACAGTATAAAAAGAATTGTTACCGAAAAAGGCAAAGAAGCTATAACTAGATATAAAGTAATAGAAAGATATAGGAATGCCACTTTATTGGATATACAATTAATAACTGGTAGATCTCATCAAATAAGAGTTCATTTAAACCATATAGGCCATCCAATTATTGGAGACACATTGTACTATGAACCTAGTGAATACATAGATAGGCAGGCATTACATTCTTATTACCTAAAACTAAGATTACCAAGAAGTAAGGAATTGATGGAATTTAAGGCAGGTCTACCCTGGGATATAAAAAAACTAATCCAATATATAAAATAAATAATAGTAAACTACCCTCATTACAGGGGGTAGTTTACTATTATTGTCTATTTGTTATTTAATTCAACTTTTTTTAGTGTTTTCTAAATTATTCATTAATCCCAATATTTTAGCCATTTCCCTTATTTTGTCTTTTTCTTTTTCATCTACGCCTTCTAATAAGGGTTCTAATAAATGTAATATTTGGTTTGGATCTTTTAGATTATCAGGATTAGAAGTAATAGTGTTTAAGCTACTAAATATAGCTTTATACTTATCCATATTTATTATTATATCTAAAATAGTACCTATATTTTGTGTATTTTCTTTTGGGAATTCCTTTTGTATAGTATTTATTATGTAGCTTAATCTTTCTTTATTATTTTCCACTGGGATAGGTTTATCTATGTAGGAAATATTAGATATATTTATAAATTCCATGGTTTCAAATAGTTTTATGATTTTTTTCAGTAATGAATATAGATTTGTTTAAAAGGGGGTATGAGTTCTTCTGGAAAGTAAATACCAATATTTTTCAGTATATTTATCTTCTCTTTAGTATAAGGGATATTTAAACTTTTAGTCTTATTTTCAAATTCGTAGGATATGTTTTCTCCTTCAGTAGGGAAGATATTTGAAGTTTTTTTTCTTTCCTTTTGTAGAACAAGAGGAGTAATAAAAGTATTATTCCAATATCCATATTTTTACCTCCATATTTAAATATATACTATTTTATTTTATGCAATGGTTTCAATAAAAGTTCCAAATTAATTTGGTAATATAATTTAACCAAAAGACATAGATTAGACTAGAATGTATGGGAGGTGTTAATGTGAGCAAGGAAGAAGATATAAAAAAAAGTTATGGAACAATTTCAACATTTTACTCCAAGTGAAGAACAGGTGGAGAAAATAGAGACTCTTAGGGATGCTTACGCTGACAAATCAGAAGAGGAGATATTCTTTGAGATAATTAATGTGAATAAAAATATGGAAAAAGAGATGACAAAGGAGGAATATGAAGAGATATTTGAAAAGCTAAACAATATTAGGCCTTTGCTTAACGAAGAGCAATTAGAAAAATTAGATAAAATACTTTATATACTAGGTAAATAAGAGGCTGCTTTAGGCACCTCTTATTTTTCTGGAAAAATTTGAAATAGACATGGAGGATAGGAGATGTTATAATTTTAATAGTATTATGTAAACCGGAAGGAGATTTAATATGAAAATAAACAAAAAAAATGAAATTATTGATAACTTTGGTTATATCCACGTTATTAATATCTATAGTAATATACTACTATGGAGATAACGATAATGTATATAATGAAATTTCGTATAAATCTTTTTTTAAACTATGTAGAGAAAGGTTATATTTCAGAGATAAAACTGAATGATAAATCTCAACTTATAGGGAAATTTAGTGATGAAAAGAAATTTATCATAGATAATCCTCGAAGGGAAGATTTTAAAGAATATCTACTATTACATGATGTAAAAGTAATAGAAGATGGGAAAGAGATGTATTAAGTCAAGCAATTGGTCTTATACTATTTTGGTACCAATAGGGCTATTAGCTTATATAATGAATAAAATGGTTCTAAACAAATAGAAAAAGAAATGGCTTATATGCTAGAGATGGATACTGAGAATAATTTATCAGATATAATTACTTTTAATGATGTAGCAGGGAAATGAAGAAGCTAAGGAATCGTTGAAGGAGCTAGTGGATTTTATAAGAGATCCAGAAAAGTATATAAAATATGGTGCCAGATTACCAAAAGGGGTATTATTATATGGGCCTCCAGGTACAGGGAAAACTTTATTAGCTAAAGCAGTAGCTGGAGAGGCAAAAGTTCCTTTTTATCCAGTCTCTGGTTCGGATTTTGTACAAGTTTATGCTGGACTTGGTGCAAGTAGAATAAGGGAGTTATTTAAAAAGGCAAAAGAACATGGGAAAAGTGTAGTGTTTATAGATGAAATTGATGCATTAGGGAAAAAAAACGTACAGGTGGTAATGGTCATGGAAGCAGTGAAGAAGGGGGATAGAACACTAAATGCGTTGTTAACGGAAATGTCAGGATTTAAAGGAAATGAAGGTATAATAGTGATGGCTGCCACCAATAGGATAGATACTCTTGATGATGCATTATTAAGACCTGGAAGATTTGATAGGCAGATAGAAGTGGGACTTCCAGATGTAAAGGCAAGACATGATATATTAAAACTTCATAGTCGAAACAAACCTTTATCAAAGGATGTGGATTTAAAAAAAAGTAGCTTTAGAGACTATTTATTTTAGTGGAGCTAAATTAGAAAATCTGATGAATGAGTCTGCTATGCTAGCAGCTAAAAGAAGGGATAAATTTATTACCATGGAACATATAGATAAAGCATACTATACCATATTAGTTGGAGAAGAAAAAAAAGGGATAAAAGTAGTATATCCTTTGAAGATAAAAAGATTACAGCATTTCATGAAGCAGGACATGCTCTAGTGGCGAAAAAGTATCCAATGTTAATAGAGTGACCAAGGTAAGCATTATTCCAAGCACAAAGGGTATGGGAGGATTTAGCTTGAATCTACCCCCCCTGATAGGATGTATCAGACTAAAAAGGATATAATAACTAATATTAAGATAGCACTTGGAGGAAGAGCAGCAGAGGAATTGATATTTGGAAAGGAAAATATTACGACAGGGGCTTCTTCTGATCTTCAAAAGGCAACTGAAATGACCTTATCTATGATAGGTTCTTATGGTATGGATAATAAGGTAGGATTAGTGAGTTATGATGTAATATTAAATAGTAACTTAAATACGGACATATCTTTGATGGAAAGAACAAAAGAGTTATTGGACAATCTGTATAGAGAAACTATGGAAATATTAGAAGAGAATATATATTATTTGGAAAAGATTGCAGGAAGATTATTGGAGAAGGAATCTATTGGAGAAGATGAATTAGATAGTATTATTGCTTGTTAAAATTACTTTTTAAAACTTTAGGTGGTTACTTGAATAATATATAAATAAAGGTTATAATATTGATGAGAAGTATTTCTGCGGTGTTCGTTAACCCAAATAATTCAACCGACATAGAAAACACGGGAGTTCGAGTTCAGCAGTGTAGAACAGGCCTTAAATGGAAGTTCAAAGCTGTTGACAGGGCACCCACCTTGTAAGAGGCGGGTGTGAATTAATTGGGAGAACGGCACTGCGGTAATAGAAAACCCTTAGGTTAAACCTGAGGGTTTTTGTATATTTATGATCTTTAAAGGTGATGATAGATATTGATGAATTAATTGAAGGAGATGACTGAATATGAGAACCATATGCCCAGTTTGCAATGGATTATATAAGGTGGACTATAATTGTATAAATTGTAATGCTACTATGGTGGACAATGGGCCAGTGGTAAACTATATGGATGATTATAGCCCTTATCTATTAGACGATATAACTCATCTAGTAGATGGAGCAAGAAGGGATGAATGTGTTCATCTATATAGATGTCCAATTTGCAACGAGGAACAATTGCATTCTATTGAAAGAAAGAGGATTTAAGCTATATGTATAGGATATTTTTTTCTTTCTTTATATATATAAATATACTTAAATCCCACATCCCTTAATAATTTTTCTGCAAATTTGTAATCATATCCTATAAACTCAGGACTGTGGGCATCAGAGCCAATTGTCAATATTTCTCCTCCTAGAGCTTTATACAAATTTAATATTTCCACTTTGGGATGGTAATATTCTAAACCATATTTTTGCCAGCAGTATTAATTTCTATGCCTTTACCTTTTTCAATAATTAGATTTAATATTTTTCTTACTATAAATTCATATTCATCAAAATCTGGTAACGAAGAATCATCTTCAAAGTATCTATCAATATAGTCTATGTGACCTAGTATATCGAAGTTGTCAAAGGATTCAACACATTGGTATAGATATTCATAATACTCTATTAATGCATCTATTGGTTTTTTTATTATGAGTAAATTTGTCAAAATGTATATCCTTTCCCTCAATAGAATGAATACTCATCAATACGAAATCGAATGGGTTGTTGCTTATAAGCTTATCATATCTTTTGTTGAGATGAGGTTGCATTCCAATTTCAACTCCTGCTAGTATTTCAATATGATCTTTATATTTGTATTTAACTTGTTTTACTTTTTTTAAAATAGTCATGGGTTCTAAAATCAATATCTATTTTGTTTACAGTAACATCATAATCAACATGATCTGTAAAACAAATACTTTTCATGTTGTTTTTTTATGGCTCCTTTTACCATTTCTTCCATTAAATATTTGCAATCCATTGAAAAATCACTATGGACATGAAAGTCGTACATTTACAACACCTCTGTTTTATCAATTTAGACTATTTTACTCTAAAAATTCAATTAAGTAAAGAGCTTAAGCTTCGTAAAAAGATTCTTTATATTGAAGTTTATAAAGATCATAGTAAATTCCTTCATTTTCCAAAAGCTCTTGGTGATTTCCCATTTCTTTAATTACTCCGTTTTTTTAGAACTATTATTTTATCAGAATTTTGAATAGTAGATAGTCTATGGGCTACGGCAATAGTAGTTCTTCCATGGATCAATTTTCCAAGAGCATCTTGAATTAGTAATTCTGTTTCAGTATCGATACTAGATGTGGCTTCGTCTAATATTAAAATACTTGGATTAAAAGCTAGGGTTCTAGCAAAAGCTAATAGTTGTCTTTCTCCTGCAGATAAAGTAGCTCCCCCCCTTTCCATTACTGGTTCGTCGTATTGTTTAGGTAGTTTTTCTATGAAATGGTGAGCATTGACATATCTGGCTATTTTCTTTATTTCTTCATCGGAAATATTATAATTACTTAATCTAATATTATCTTTGATAGTACCTGTAAATAGAAATACATCTTGAAGTACTACGCCAATATGTCTTCTTAGTTCGTACTTATCATATTCTTTAATATTTATTCCATCTATCAATATTTCACCTTTTTGTATATCGTAAAATCGGGTTATTAAATTTATAATAGAAGATTTTCCTGCACCAGTAGCTCCTACAAAGGCAACTATTTCCCCCAGGTTCAATTGTAAAACTTACGTCTTTTAATACCCAATTTTCCCCTTCATAAGCAAACCAAACGTTTTTAAACTCTATTTTACCTTTCAGGTTATTGATAGGTACTGGGTTGTTTGTGTTTTCTATTTTATCCTTTTCATCTAAAATCATAAATATTCTTTCACTTGAAGCCATGGCAGCTTGAAGAATATTATATTTTTCAGTTAGATCCATTATTGGTTGGAAAAATTTCTGGAGATAGTCAATAAAGGCGTATAAAACTCCAAATTCAATATATCCAGAGATAACTTGCCCGCTACCATAGTATATTAAAATAGCTAGACCTAAGGACCGAATTACTTCAATAGATGGCCTAAAGACAGCATGTATATTGACCTGTTTCTTTGCTGTATTTAAATAAGCAGTATTAATTTCATCAAAGTGTTTAGATATCTTCTCTTCCTTTTTAAATATTTGAATAGTTTTCATCCCAGTTATATTTTCATTTAATGTAGAGTTTATTTTAGCTAATTGTATTCTACCTAATCTATATACCTCTCTAATTTTATTTCTAAATATTATAGACGCTATAAGTATTAATGGTATTAAGGAAAAAGAAATCAAGGCTAATTTAAAGTTCATTTTAAGCATTACTATTATTATTCCCGCTAGTATAAATATATCTTTAAATAGATTAACCAAAACTTCAGTATACATCTCATTTAAAGTTTCTGTATCGTTAGTTACTCTAGTTACCAATCTACCTACAGGATTTTTATCAAAATAGGATATGGATAGGGATTGAATATGGCTATACAGATCTTGTCTAATATTAAATACAATCCTTTGGCTAGTATAATTTAATATGTATACTTGTATATAATTTAATACAAAAGCTATTATGATGGCTATAAGGAATAGTATCCCTATTTTTGTAATTCCATTTATATCCTGTTCTATGAAACTTACATAATCATCTTTTGATAGGAGAAGACCTTTGGAATAATCTTTTTCACCATAATTGACTAGAAGATATTTATTATCTTTTTTTAACCAATACCTTTTTAGGATTGTTGGATAGTCTGTCTATATCTTTACCACTTAAGCTATCTAATCTTATGTATTTTTTTGTCATTTAATATTGTACCATCTATAGGTTCTGATACATCAACTTCATACATAGGTTTTTTTTGTATCCATTTATATAATCATCTATAGTAATTTTTAAAAGATAAGGTCTTAGAAGTTCCAATCCAGTGATTATCATCATAAGTATTATAGTAATAATCAAATAATGCCAATAGGGTTTAGCATATGTTAATAATCGTCTCATTAATCTTGAATCATATGCTTTACCAAGAATTTCATCGTTATTATAGTGTTTACTCATATTAATCCTCCCCCCCATATACTTTTTCTTCTAATAATTGCTTTTCATATAGATATCTATATAATCCGTCTATTTTTAATAGGGACTCATGATTTCCTCGTTCTATAATTTTTCCATTATCTAGCACTATAATTTGATCTGCATTTTTAACCGTAGATATTCTATGGCTAATTATTATAATAGTTTTTTTCTCCCCATCATATTTTCTAGATTATTAAGGATTTTTTTCTTCTGTTTCGGTATCTACGCTAGATAGACTATCATCTAATATTAAAATTGGTCCATCCTTTGCTATTGCTCGAGCTATAGCAATCCTTTGTTTTTGCCCCCCCAGATAAGGTGACACCTCTTTCACCTAATATGGTATCGAATCCATTGGGAAATTCAATAATATTATCGTAGACTTCAGCTACTTTAGCAGCAGATATTATTTGTTCGTCGGGGGGGATTTTTTTCGTCAAAGGCAAATCCAATATTATCTTTTATAGATGATGAAAATAGGAAATTATCTTGGGGGGGTACATAGCTAATATTATCTCTTAAGGATTTTATTTGAATATTCTTTATATCGATATCATCTAATAAAATAGTGCCTTTATCTGCTTCATAAAGTCTCAATAATAAATTAACTATAGTGGTTTTACCACTACCAGTTCTCCCAACGATGGCCAAAGTATTTCCCTCTTCAATGGTAAAATTTATATCTTCTAGGACATAGGATTGACTGTTAGGATATTTAAAGTATACATTTTTAAATTCAATTTTTCCTTTGACATTTGTCAAGGGTACTGCATCATTGGAATCTACTATTTCAGGTTTTTCCTCTAATATAACATTTATTCTTTCCATAGATGCTATACCCCTCTGGATTATGTTAATGACAAAACCTATAGCCATCATAGGCCATATTAGTAGGCTTAAATAGTTGTTAAAGGCAATGAAATCTCCTAAGGATATGGTATCTAATATTACTAATTTGCTACCATATACTATTACTACTAAAAAAAACTAAGGGATGCTACAAATTGTATTAAGGGATGAAATATACCGGAAACTTTTACTAATTCCATATTTTTCTCTAAATTATTTTTATTAGCAGAACTAAATTCTTCCAAAGCTAACTCCTCTTGTACGAAGGATTTTATAACTCGAATTCCTGAAAAATTCTCCCTAGTAGTATCTGTAAAATTGGAGAAAGCTTCTTGAACCGATCGGAAACGTTTGTGTATAATTTTCCAAACTTTCCTACTGCTATAGTAATAAATGGTAAAGTAAATAGAGCTATTATGGTTAATTTTAAGTTAGTGGTCTTAATCATCATTATTACAGATAATGTAGTTAAAAATATTGCATCTACGAACATAATAATTCCTTGACCTAATGAAGCTCTTACAGCATCTATATCATTTGTAGCATGAGCCATTAAGTCCCCTGTACTATGAGTATTATAATAGTTTGGTGATAAAGTAAGTAGATGATTAAACAACATATCCCTTAGGTGATATTCAAGTTTTCTAGAATTTCCAAATATATATATCCGCCAAAAGTATCTACCTATGGCAATTATCAAGCCTGTTAGTAGTATAAGTATACAGTATTTTATCAATATTTGAATAGTCAATAGCCCTTGCTGAAGGAGATTGGTAACGTCTCTAAGGATTTGGGGGGGAACTAGGAGTTGCACTGCATCTATTAATATCAACCATATAATCCCAAAAAAATAGTTTGATTTATGTTCTTTAAAAAAAATCTTTAAGGGTTCTAAAAGCTTTCATAAGGACCTCCTAATTAAAAGTATTTCGACACTCAAAATAATATCTATATTTCCTATTATAATAGAAAATAATTTATTTTAAAGAGCAAAAGTTAATTAAAAGTAAAAAAATTCATAATTTAGTATTAAATAAAAGATCCCTACTCATATAAAATTATAAAATATTTTAAGATTTTATTTACTTATTATATATACTGGTATAGGATTGTTTTAAACTTATAGCTTAGGGTATTCTATATTTAAAATTAAAGCCAATATTAGTTTTGTAAAGGAGATATATAAGAAAAAAAAGAGGGTATTTGTATTATTTGGTGAATTATATATAAAAGGAGTGTTAAAATTTATGAATAGACCAATAATTTATGGGCATAGAGGTGCATCTCAATATGCTCCAGAAAATACTTTTGCAGCTTATAAGAAGGCTATTGAAATGGGTGCTGATGGAATTGAAATAGATATTCATAAAAGCAAAGATGGCCATTTAATAGTTTGTCATGATGAAAGGGTAGATAGGACTACTAATGGCAAGGGGGTATATTAAGGATTTGACTCTGGAGGAGATAAATAGTTTAGATGGGGGTAGTTGGTTTTCTGAAGAGTTTCGCGGGGAAAAAAATTCCTTTATTAGAGGAAGTATTGGAATTTGTGAAGAAGGAAAATATATTGTTGAATATTGAACTTAAAAATGGACCTATATTTTATGATGGAATAGAAGAGGATCTTATTGAACTAGTCAAGGCTTTTAATCTAGTAGAACATACTATTATTTCTTCTTTTAATCATTATAGCCTTAATCATATTAAAAATATTGATAAACAATTTAAGATTGGTATACTATATATAGCAGGAATGATAGAACCTTGGGAATATGCAAGAAAAGTAGGGGGGGCATCCTATATACATCCCTTGTACTTGACCATAAATGAA
>JMBX01000050.1_pt1 | contig 28665 bp, 47 predicted proteins | sample 616521 | NCBI WGS metagenome assembly JMBX01 (sample SAMN02727906, study PRJNA239997) | anaerobic digester metagenome | biome: anaerobic digester; isolation source: mesophilic anaerobic digester inoculated with municipal waste water sludge... | place: Germany: Bielefeld University, CeBiTec ...
CCATATGCTTTTTCCCAATCTGATACAAATTTATCTATACTACTATCTGTTAATGGATGGGAAATTAAATTTTCCATTATGTCTAAAGGTAATGTAACTGCATTGGCACCAGCTAAACTAGCTCTATGAACCTGTTCTATATTTTTAAAACTAGCAGCTAAAATTTTAGAATCCAGCTTGTGAACTTCAAGTAATTTTGAGATTTCATAAACTACATTTACCCCATTACCGGAAATATTGTCGATTCTATTGACATAGGGAGCAATAAAATCTACACCAGTCCTAGCTGCCATTAAGGCTTGTTGAGGTGTAATAACAGCAGTTGCCGTAGTATTAATTTCCCTCTTTTAAGAATACCTATGGCCTTAATACCTTCAGAAGTAACGGGAATCTTTATATAAAAGTTTTCACCAAGGATTTCCCTTAAATATAGGCCTTCTTCTACAATATCCTCAGCCTTTTGACCTAAAGCCTGAACATGAATGTCCCTATTTTCTCCAATGATATTTTTAATTTTTTTTAACTAACTGCAAAAAAATCATTTTTTTTCTCTAGCAATAATACTGGGATTAGTGGTTACTCCAATTATGGGATAATATTCGACTCCTCTTTTAATATCTTCTATATTGGCTGTATCTAATAAATAATACATAGCGACCTCCTTAATTAGCATAATAATTTTCCTATATAAAAAAAAGTATAGCATAAGAACATGGATTTGTGTATGTGAATTAAAATCACCTTCCCTTGACAAAATCTATAATTCATGTATATTTATTAATTAATAATCCATATTAATAAAAAGTAATGCAGGGAAGAGTAAGTAGGATTTAGACCAAAGAGAGCCGGATTTGGTGGAAACCGGTGTCCAAAATTTTACTGAATATGGCCCCCCTAAACTTTATAGCTGAAAATAATTTAGGCTATAACGGCAGCATCCGTTATCAAATGTAAGGTTATTTTTAACCTATGAAGGTTTGAATTGCAAAATTTAAACGAATTAGAGTGGAACCACGAATCCCTTCGTCTCTATGGAGATGGAGGTTTTTTTTATTTAGAAAAAAAGGAGGCAGAAAAATGAAAAAAAATATTATATTACCACACCTATATATTATCCCAGCGATAATCTTCATATAGGTCATACTTACACCACAGTAGCAGCAGATACCCTAAAAAAAGTTTAAAAAACTGCAGGGCTATGATGCCTATTTAGTTACAGGCTCTGACGAACATGGGCAAAAAAAATTCAAGAAAAGGCCAAGGAAAGCAATATGGCACCTAAGGAATATGTAGACAAAATTGTAGCAGATATAAAGGAACTTTGGAAACTGTTAGAAATCGACTATGACGAATTTATTAGAACTACTGACGAAGACCATGGAAAGGCAGTACAATCCATATTTGACCAATTATATAAACAAGGAGATATTTATGAATCCAAATACGAAGGTCTATACTGTACTCCCTGTGAAGCCTTTTGGTCTGATTCCCAATTAGTAGAGGGGGGGAATTGCCCTGATTGTGGGAGGGAAGTTCACTGGCTGAAGAAGAAGCCTATTTCTTTAAATTGTCTAAATACAGAGAGGATATAATCAAACTCTATGAAGAAAATCCAGAATTTCTACAGCCAGAATCTAGGAAAAACGAAATGCTAAATAATTTCCTAAAGGAAGGCCTAGAGGATCTCTGTGTATCTAGAAGTAGCTTTGACTGGGGCATTCATGTACCCTTTGCAGAAGACCATGTAGTCTATGTTTGGATAGATGCACTACTTTGCTATATTACAGCCTTAGGCTACGGTACAGAAGAAGATGAGAAATTTAAAAAAAATACTGGCCTGCAGATGTACATCTAGTAGGGAAAGAAATAGTAAGATTCCATACCATTATTTGGCCAGCAGTTTTAATGGCATTAGGATTAGAAATACCTAAAAAAAGTATTTGGCCATGGCTGGATACTATTTGAAGACGATAAAATGAGTAAATCCAAGGGAAATATCATCTACCCAGAACCCCCCCTAATAGAATTATATGGCATAGATGCCTTTAGATATTTCTTACTTAGGGAATTTTCCTTTGGTCAAGATGGTTCCTTCTCTAAGGAAAAATTCTTACAAAGGCTAAACTCAGATCTAGCCAATGATTTAGGTAATTTAGTCAGTAGAACCATAACTATGATTCAAAAATACAATGAGGGAATCCTTCCAAAACCAGTAAAGATAAAAGAAATAGATAATGAATTAATAGAATTAGCTACAAATGTAGGAATAAAAGTGGAAAAACATATGGATAAATTAAACTATTCCCAAGCCCTAGAAGAAATTTGGAAATTAATTAGAAGGACCAATAAATATATCGACGAAACTACACCTTGGATACTAGCTAAGGAAGATACAGAAAGACTAGATACAGTATTATATAATTTAGCAGAAAGCATTAGAATAATAGCTCTATTATTAAATCCATTTATGGAAAGAACATCTAAGGAAATACTGTCCCAATTAGGTCTAGATGAAGATATTAATTGGGAAAATGCTAAAACTTGGGGGGGTAAAATAGAAGTAGGCACCAAAGTTAAAAGAGGGGGGGAGATATTATTCCCAAGATTAGAAATAGAAAAGGAATTGAAAAGATTAGATGAGGCTAATGAAAAATTAATAGAGAAAAGGAGTAAGAAAAAGGTGGAAGAAAAGAAAGAAACAATAGAAGAAGAAAAGTTTATTACTATAGATGATTTTGACAAAATAGAATTTAAATTAGGAGAAATTATAGAAGCCAAGGACCATCCTAAGGCAGATAAACTATTAATTCTAAAGGTGAAAATAGGAGAGGAAATAAGGCAAATAGTATCAGGTATAAAGGAATATTATTCTCCAGAAGAATTAGTGGGGAAAAAAAGTAGTTATAGTAGCCAATTTAAAACCAATTAAATTAAGGGGGAGAAGAATCAAAGGGAATGGTATTGGCAGCTGAAAAGGATGGGAAATTAAGTCTAGTATCCACCTTAGAAGATTTAGAATCCGGTGCCACAATTTCATAAGGAGTGAAAAAAAATGTTAATAGATAGTCATGCTCATTTGGATGATAGGAGATTTGATAGAGACAGGGAAATGCTAATTAAAAGCCTAAAGGAAAACAGAATAGATTTAGTTATAAATCCAGGGGCAGATTTGCAAAGTAGTATAAAGGCAGTGGCTTTGGCAGAAGAATATGAAAATATATATGCTGCAGTGGGGGGTACATCCCCCCCACTCAGCTAAGGAAATGGACAATTCTACAGTGGAGATATTAAAATCCTTTACTAATAGAGGTAAGGTCATAGCCATAGGAGAAATTGGCCTAGACTATCACTATGATAATTCCCCTAGAGATATTCAAAGGGAAAGATTTATAGACCAAATAAATTTAGCTAAAGAAGTAGATTTACCAATAATAATCCACTCTCGCTCTGCAGCAGGGGGGGACACCTTTGATATTTTAAAAGAAGCCCAAGATGGAAGTTTGGAAGGGGGGGTACTTCATTGCTATTCTGGTTCCGTAGAAATGGCAATGGAATATATAAAATTAGGTTTTATATTTCCATAGCAGGCCCCCATAACTTTTAAAAATGCCAGAGTATTAAAAGAAGTAGCCAGAGAAGTCCCTCTAGACAAATTACTAATAGAAACAGATGCCCCCCCTATCTAACTCCAGAACCCTACAGAGGCAAAAGAAACGAACCCATATATGTAAGATATGTAGCAGGGACTATTGCAGAAATAAAGGGGATTAGCTTTGAAGAAGTAGCTAAGGCTACGGCAGAAAACACTAAGAGGTTATTTAGGATTAAGTGATACAAGGGGGGGACGGTTCTCCTTGTATCACTAATGATACAGCGAGAACCGTCCCTATTGTATCACTATTAAGGAGAACTAAAATGATAAAAGAAATAATAGTAGTAGAAGGAAAAGACGATATAGCCAAAATCAAATCCTCCCTAGATGCAGAGGTAGTCGCTACTGGAGGCTTTGGTTATGATGGGGAGTTTATTCAAAACTTAAAGACAATTTCAGAGAAAAAGGGCATAATAATTTTGACGGATCCAGATTTGTCAGGAGAGAAATACGTAAAACATCTCTAGAAATATTCCCAACTGTAAACATGCCTTTCTCCCCCCCAAGGGGAAAGCTCTAAAAAAAATGGAGATATTGGTGTAGAGAATGCCCTTCCAGAGGACATAATAGAAGCCATAGAAAAGGCTCGGCCTACTATGACAGATAAAAGAGAAGAATTCACAAAGGAAGATTTAGTAAATTTAGGTCTAAATGGCTTGCCTAATTCTAGAGGAAAAAGAGAGAGGATAGGCAATTATCTGGGCATAGGTTATGGCAATTCCAAACAATTTTTAAATAGATTAAATAATTTTGGCATCACAAGAGAAGAACTAATTCAGGCTTTGGAGGTGATAGACCTAGATGAGTAGACGATTATATTCTCCCAAATATACAAAGGAAATCCTAGAAAAATACCAATTCCAATTTTCCAAAAGTCTAGGGCAAAATTTTCTAATAGACGGAAATATATTAAATAATATAATGACTTTAGGAGGGATTACAAAGGAAGATTTGATATTAGAAATCGGCCCTGGAATAGGCACCTTAACAGAAGAAATAGCCTTAAATGCTAAAAAGTAGTAGCTGTAGAATTAGATAAAATCTCCTTCCCATATTAGACCAAACCCTAAAGGTCTATGACAATATAGAAATAGTCCATGGAGATATATTAGAAATAAATGTGAAAAAAATTAATAGAAGATAAACTAGATGGAGGGCCTATAAAAGTAGTAGCCAATTTGCCCTATTATATTACTACCCCCCCCATAATAGGCAAGTTATTAGAATCAGAATTAAATATACATTCCATAATAATAATGGTCCAAAAAGAAGTTGCAGACAGAATGGTGGCTAGGTGTAATACCAAGGATTATGGCAGTTTATCTGTATTTATAAATTATTATACAGATGCAGAAATAATATTAAAAGTACCTAAAACAGTATTTATGCCACAGCCCAAAGTGGATTCAGCTGTAGTGAAAATGGTTTTAAAAGAAGAGTTGCCAAATGTAAATAGGGAATTGTTTTTTTAAAATAGTAAAATCTGCCTTTGGAAAGAGACGAAAGACCATATTAAATTCCCTATCTAGTGGAGAGCTAAATGTAGAAAAGGAAATGATTAAAAATATCTTAGAGGAAGCCAATATCCCCCCTAAATGCTAGGGCAGAAAATCTAAATATTGAAGATTTTATAAAGATTAGTGAAACATTCTCCCCCCCTTTAGACATATATTAATATAAAGGAATAAAGGGGGGGTTATTTTCATGAATAATGCTACATACCTGAGAAAATATATTATTTTCAAAACTGATTATCTAAATATTCCAGGTATTAATCCAAGGGGGACATGGAAAAATTGAAATAAGAGGAACCAAGGGGAATATCAATGTAAGTATTGAAAATGCCCAAATAGAAGAAGATTATATCATAAGTCTTCTAAGGGATAGAGATGGACAATTATTAGAATACGATTTAGGCAGAATAATTACCGACCATAGAGGCAGAGGTAAAGCAGATTTTTCCCTTAATCTAAAGGATTTAGAATTTCAAGGCTTTTCAATGGAAGAAATAAATGCTATTCTAATAAGAAAGGGCAATAATATATTATTGAGTGGATATATTCATAAAGACAATGAAATTTTGAATAAATTCGCTAAAAATATAAGTCCCATATCAGAAGAGGAGAAAACTATCATAGAATATGATACAATAGAAGAAATTGACACTTCAATTATAGAGCCAGATCTAGATCCTAGAGATTTGGAATTTTTCCCCCGAGGAGATGACACAAGAGACCATAGAAGAAAAGGCTATGAAAGTCCTAGAGGGTGTAATAGAGGAAAATTTGGAAGAAGTCTTAGAATATCCCATTGAGGAGGAAGGATTAATAGAAGTGCCACCAGAAGAATCAAAGGAGACAGAATATATTCCAAAGGGAATAGAAATAGAAAACCATGGAGAAGTAGAATATACTAGAAAATTAGAACATAAAACCAAATGATTAGCTATATATTAAGTATACTAAGATTTTTCCCCCCCAAGTGGAACCCTTTAAATTAAAAATTCAGGGTTATAGTTTTTGGCAAATTGAGGATTATGGTATAGAATCCTATCAAAGTTTTTTTGCCATATTTCAGTTATTTGACCAGTGCCGATTATAAATATCCATTTTTAGGGCAAACTGCCACTTGTATAAATCAAATTAAGAAGCATGGACATTATTTATTTGGCCTATATGAGGAAAATGCAGATACTAAATACTATATTTATGGGGTACCAGGAGAATTCATAATTACAGAACATCCCTATAGAGGAATTACAGGATTTAATACTTGGTATGAGGCTATAAATTCCATGGGATATTGGTTATTATATATAGACCCTATGACTGGAGAAATAATTTATCCTCTAAATCCAATGGTACCAGCCTACTAAATTCTAAAGCTAAAGAAGGGAGAATTAACCATGGAAGAAAAAGAAATATGTGAAGTAAGTGCCACAGATGAACATACCTTAAAAAAAATAAAAGATGGTCTATATGAGGAGGAGGATATTCAAGAATTATCCCAAATATTTAAGGCTCTAGGAGATCCTACAAGGCTTAATATAATACATGTATTATCTAAGGAATCTCTATGTGTATGTGATATAGCCAATTTATTAGGTATGAGTCAATCAGCCATATCTCATCATTTAAGGCTACTTAGGAATTTAAGATTAGTAAAGTATAAAAAAAAGAAGGGAGAATGGTCATATACTCTTTAGATGATGAACATGTATTGGAGTTATTTAAACAGGGAATAGACCATGTAAAACATGATTAAAAAAAATAGGGCTATGTATTAGCCCTTATTTCATCCTTACGTTTACAATCGTCACAAACTATTTCTACTGCTTCTGTTAATTTTGTAAGTACCGTAATTTTCCTTTGTCTATCTACTAAAAAAGCTTTTTTTTCTCCTTCGCTTACACTAGATAGAAAATACATTGGTGGAAGATTATTTAGTGCAATAGATTTAATATCACTCTCACATTTAGGTGAATGACATATATTATATACATCATTCACCTCACTATAGACTTCATTTACTAAAATTTCCATATAGTTTTCTAACATTTCAATCATCCCCCCCTATCAAAATAGGCATTTCGTTATATAATATTATAGTGCTATAATCCTATATTGTCAAACTCAAAATGAGTATTTTGAACTTTTAAACTGATTAAAACTAAATACATAGGGTAATATAATAATTGAGATTAATACTTGACAATTATACCTGTAGGGGTATAATGTTAATGGAATAAAAAAATTAAGGAGGAATTCAAATGGCCGATGTAGTAGTATTTTCAAGTAACACTTGTCCCTATTGTGTAGCAGCAAAAGAATATTTAGAACAATTAGGAGTAGATTATATAGAAAAAAACATTCAAACTGATAAAGCAGCTAGAAATGAACTAATGAAGATGGGACATATGGGCGTTCCAGTGCTTTTAATTAATGGTGAAGAAGTTGTAGGTTTGACAAACCTAAAATTGATCAATTGCTAAATAGATAATTAGGTAAGTAAAAAAAATCCCTTTTGAAAATCAAAAGGGATTTTTTTCTTATGCATTTAAGGCTTTTAAAAGTTCATTTACATCTAGACCATGAACCATTGCAGCTTCTTCCAAACTTTCCATTTGGGATGCAGGACAACCAACACAACCTAGTCCAAATCTCAATAATATATCAACTGATTCAGGTTTTCTCTAATAACCTCTCCCACAAGCATCTCTTTGTGATTTCCATATCTAAAACCTCCTAAAATTAAATTTTAATTTTAAATTAATACTATCATACTTTTTATACCCTTTGTACTATTATTTTATCAAAAGTTTAAATAAAAGTTTTTTACAATGAAATTTGTAATAAAATTAAATCTTGGACATTCTTATAGAAGGAGGTGAAATGATGGATAATAATAACAGAAATAGGACAAATGAAGGTAGAACAAAGGATTGGAATATTGGGGGGGAAATACTCATAAGAATATTGGTTACTGCCATAGTAGTAGGTATTGCAGCCTTTGTAACACCTGGATTCTCCATAAATAATCTATGGAGTTTAATTTTGGCAGCAGTAGTAATAGCATTATTGGACTATTTAATTCAAAAATTCACCGGAGTCAATGCAACTCCTTTTGGCAGAGGAATTACAGGTTTTATTGTAGCTGCCATAATACTATATGCACTAAATTTATAGTGCCAGGATTTAATATATCTGTATGGGGGGGCGCTATAATTGGGGGGGCTTTGGTTATAGGTATAGTAGATATAATAATACCAGGAAGTGCAGTATAATAAGAAAACCTCCTAATTTAATTAGGAGGTTTTAAATTTTTGTTGACTAAAAATAAAAATAGTATAAAATGTTTAATTGTACCCATGGGGGGTATATTTAAATAAGAGAATAATATAGGAGGTATTTCAATGAAAGTAGATATAACTGAAAGAGCACAGGAAGAACTTGCAAAAGTTATAAAAGAAAAAGACAATGGCAAACCCTTGAGAATTTATATTGCAGCTTTTGGCTGAGGTGGTCCATCTTTTGGATTAGCTCTGGATGAGCAAAAAGAAGGGGACGCAAAGGCAGAAGTTGGAGATTTCACATTCTTATTAGAAGAAGATTTAGTAGATAATTTTGGAGCCTTTACCATAGATTATAGTGACAATTGGCTAAGAAAAGGCTTCTCAGTAATACCAGATAGAGGCGGATCTACTTGTTAATTAGACAGGTTTTACACCTGTCTTTTTTTTATTTTTTTAATAAATATTCCCCCCCTTTGTGAAAAAAAATAATATGAATATAAATAAAATTTTTCTTGAAAAAAATCCTATTTTTCTAATAATCTATATATAGGAGTGTCCCTAATAAGAAGAAAAGGAGTGATGATTAGTGGATTCTGGACCTTCGTATAGTTGTAGTAATAAACACAATATAAGACATATAATGAAGAACCCTAGTCATTACGGTTCTTCTAGAGGGGGGGTTATTATGGATGAAAAACGAATTGAAGAATTAATCCAAGAAAAAAAATATGTAACATTAAAAGAGAATTGGAAGATATGAATGAAGTAGATGTGGCCGATTTATTAGAATCTTTAGAGATTCACACATCTTTATTGATATTTAGGATGTTGCCTAAGGACTTGGCCGTAGAAGTATTTGCACATTTCTCAGTAGAACATCAAAGGGAATTTATAGGACTTGTTACAGATAAGGAATTAAAGGATATAGTAGATGAACTGTTCTTTGACGATATGATAGATATTATAGAAGAGGTTCCTGCTAATATAGTTAAGAAAATATTATTAAATGCCAAAGAGGAGGAAAGGAACTTAATTAATCAATTTTTGAAATATCCACCAGATTCGGCTGGTAGCCTAACTACTACAGAATACGTGGATTTGAAAAAGAATATGACAGTTAAGGACTCCTTGGCACATATTAAGGAAACAGGTTTAGATAAGGAGACAGTATATACCTGCTATGTAACTGATAAAAATAGAAAATTAGAGGGAATAGTTTCCCTGAGAAAAATAGTTATTTCCGATGAAGACCAAACCATAGGGGACATAATGGATAAGGATGTAATCTATGTTCAAACCCATGACGATCAGGAAACCGTAGCTGGAATATTTAAGAAATACGGTTTTTTTTGGCATTGCCCGTAGTAGATAAGGAAGAAAGACTAACGGGAATAATCACTGTTGACGATATAATGGCAGTAATAGATCAGGAGACTACAGAAGACTTTCAAAGAATGGCAGCCATGTCTCCATCAGAAGAAAAATATTTAGATGCCAATATATTTACCCTAGCAAAACATAGAATAATTTGGCTATTGGTACTGATGATTTCCGCCACCTTTACAGGAGGAATCATACGAAAGTTCGAAGATGTATTACAAACTGTAGTGGTACTAACTGCATTTATTCCTATGCTAATGGACACAGGAGGAAATTCTGGTAGCCAATCTTCTACTTTAGTAATCCGCGGTATAGCCTTAGGAGAAATAGAGCCTGAGGATGCGGGAAGAGTAGTATTGAAGGAATTGGGGGGGATTAGTTTAGTAGTTGGGGGGGCAGTTTTGGCAGTGGTAAATTTCTTTAGAATATATTTATTTGACGATGTAGGCTTTTTAATATCCCTAACAGTATCCATTACATTATTCGCAACAGTAGTAATATCCAAAGTAGTAGGAGGCATACTACCAATGATAGCCGAAAGACTAAATATAGACCCAGCTATAATGGCAGGTCCATTAATTACAACCATAGTAGATGCACTATCATTGATGATATACTTTACAATAGCTACATGGCTATTGGGAATATAGCACCCCCCTATGGGGAATTATGAATTTTGAAAGGGTGGCAGAAAGACATTTTTTTCTGCCACCCTTTTTTTTACATAAAAATGGGACAAGGAGGACTATCCCACCCTTGTCCCACATTCTGAGACCTAGGCCTCAGAATTTTCCCCCCCAGAAGCTAGACCCCCCCAATAATTCCCTAGGTAAAGAAACTAAGCTATATGCACAAAATTGAAAAGCATAATTTTGGTCTTACCAGACACTCCCAACAAAAACCCACATTAGGTTGGCATCCTGCTTAAATTCACAATTCAAAATTTAAAATTCACAATTTGATGCCCCCCCGGCATCACAAAGTGTATTTCTCCAAATCCTTACTAAATTCTTCAGATACTTTCTTAAACTCACTTATGCTTTCTGTCATTCTTCTAATTTCTTCTGTATAAGTAGATACATTAGCTGAGACTTCTTGCTAGAGGCGGAGTTTTCTTCTGCTATTGCTGCTAAGGATTCTATATGATAGGATATTTTATTCATGGTTTCTGTTTCTGCATTTAGCTGTTCTACCAATTGAATAATTAAATCCGCCACATCCTGTATAGTATCTACTATTTGACTGGTTTCTGTAGATAATGTACTTAGGGATTGATTTTCTTTGTCTAGGATTTTATATTGGCCTTCAATATCCCCCCCTACAAACTCATCTATTTCTGTAACAAAGGATGCCAAAATATCATTGATACTTTGTACAGCCTCCTTAGAACCTTCGGCTAACTTCCTAATTTCTAAAGCCACCACAGTAAAACCTTGGCCATATTCTCCAGCCCTAGAGGCTTCAATACTGGCATTTAAGGCTAATAAATTAGTTTGTTCTGCAATTCTTTCCACAGTTTTTACAATTTCCATAACATTATGGGCACTATCCTGAAGATTTACTCCTTTCTCCTTAACCTGGGAGAATTCATTTAATATACTATTTAAACTATTAGATGTGTATCTTAAATCCTCAAAGCCCTTTTCTATATTATTTACTGCTTCTTCTAAAGCAGCCTTACCTTTATTCTCTTCTTCTGCAATAGCATTTAAATTCTGTATTCCAGCATTTAAATTATAGGCTGCAGATTCTGTTTCTTCTGCCTGATTAATGGCCCCCCCATAGGCCACCTGCTCCACTACATTTGTAATATCCTTAGAAGTATCACTCATATTAGCAGATATATCGTTGAATCTATCTGCAAAGACATTTAATTCATCTGTGGTTCCCTTATAGCCTACAAAATCTGTTTTTATACTGGCCTTAATCTCATTAATACTATTATTCATATCCTCAAACAAATCATTAGTAGAAATATTTCTTTCGAAGGACAGATCCTTGTCCTTAATTTCCTCTATAGATAGTAGGATATCATCCATAGGTTTTACCAAGCCTTTTCCAATTAAATAGGGCACAAAAAAAGGCAAGCAATAAGGATATAGGCATAAGGATTTTATCATCTACAAATCGAGACAAAACAATCATAGGAATTCCCCCGAAAATTAGGGTACCTAGGGCAATTTTTAATTCCAATTTTTTTTACAAAACCAAAAGAGAAAAATTTATTAAATTTATAGTTCTTTTCCCTATGTACTTCATTTTGGAAAGTAATCTCTACTTTTGTAAAGCCTTCCCTAGTTTCTAAGGTCTCCACTTCTATTTCCTCATCATAATATATGGCAGCCCTTTAACATGCCATGAAAGTATGCAAACATTTCCCTAGGGGGGAAGAATAACTCATTACGGCCTTTCTATTATCAATAGCTTCAATATTTACAATTGGAGGTTTAGCTCCTGGAATCCTTTTCGTCACTACAATATGAATATCATATAAGGCCTTTAGAAAAGAATATAAATTTTTGTACCTAAAAAAAGCAGGATAATCTACTGAAAAAGTTTTAACATTGCCAATTCCAATTTCCATCCAAAGTTCAGAACTATCTTTCTCAAGTTTTTCTGCCATATAATCTACAAATCCTAAAGCAATATAATCATCTATATCTTCCGTTGGGGTAAATAACTTGTCCCCCCCGCTAATACCATAGTGTTCCAATGCTTCATTTACTAAATCTTCACCGTATAGTGATTTGCTAGTCCGTATCCACGCAGATACATTTGTACCCTTCATGTTTTTCACCATCCTTTTATATCCTAATTATACCACATTTATCACTTCATAACCATAATTTCATAATATGTATTAATAGTGATTATAGGGGGGGTAATATTGTGGATAAGGATTTCAGAATAGTATATTTGATATTAATAAAATAGAGAAATGGATATACCCCTAGAAAAATGGTTAAATTGTTATTAGCTTTGGAAAATCCAAGTTTTCATATAGAAAGTCTAAAAGCTCAGGCAATAATCATTAGGACTAATCTATTGAGAGAGTCGAGATTTCTAGGTGGTAGGGAAACTGTGAATTTAGATATTAATTTTTTTAGAATATAAAAATATAGACAAAATCCATAGGGCAGTAGAAGAAACTAGGGGGGGAATTGTAATATTATTTCAAAACAAGCCAATAGATGCGAGATATCATATTTGTTGTGGAGGAAGTACAGAAAATGCAGAAAATGTATTGGGAAACTCCATTAGCTATCTTCGCCGGGTATTATGTGATTACTGTCAAAGCTCACCCTATTGGGAAATAGAAAAGACTTTCACTTTAGAAGAATTAGAAGAGAAATTGGAAACAAGCTTTCCAGAAGTAGGTGGGGAAAATAAAATAGAAATTAAAAATATTATAGATAATATTAAAAGAGACAAGCAGGACAGGGTAGTTTCCATTAAAATAGGGGATAAAAATTTCAAAGGTACAGAATTAATGAAGAGTTTAGAACTAAATTCCACTAGATTTAAAATTTATCCAGAAAATATTAAATTTATATCCAGAGGCTATGGTCATGGATTGGGATATTGTCAATATGGTGGGGGGGAAAAAAATGGCCCAAGAAGGAAAAGATTATAAAGAGATACTAAAATACTATTACACAGGAGTGGAAATAAAAGAATTCCCCCCCTTCCCTGTATAGAAAGGCCTCTTTATGGGAAATTATAGTAATAGACCCAGGCCATGGAGGAGAAGATAAAGGCTATATAGGGGACTATCTAGGCCTTATGGAAAAAGATTTAAACCTAAAATTATCCCAAATACTAAAGAAAAATTTAGAAGGTAAAGGTGCACAGGTGCATCTTACTAGGGAAAAAGATGAGAATATATTAATAGCTCAAAGAATAGAAAAAGCAAACAAAATCCACCCAGATTTTTTTCATATCTATTCATCTAGATTATTATCCTAAATCTACTACAAAGGGCATTGAAATCTATTATTTCAAAGAAGATAAAGCTGCAAGGACTTTGGGAAATCTAATCTTGGAGAATCTAAAAGAAAATTCTATTCCCAATAGAGGTGTAAAAGAGGGGGGGAATTTCTATGTCTTTAGAGGAATAAGAGCCAGTTCTCTTTTAATTGAAATTGGATATTTGTCGAATATTGAAGAAGAACTTAGGCTAAAGGACCAAAAATATCTAATGAACATAGTTAATGCAATAGAAGTAGGGATTTTGGATTATTTTGGTGCTTGAAAATATAATTTATATTTGACAAAGTTTTATATTCATAGTATAATATAAATTTATTTGACAAGATGGACAAATTGTGATAAAATAAAGCCATGAGTGTCCCTTTACACTCCTTCTGCCCCCCCATTTAGGGGGGGAGAAACTTAGGGAAGGTGGTTGCTTTGTTGGAAAAAAACAGTTTAGACAAAATTCGCAAAGACGTAGAGGATTGTGTTGGCAAAAAGGTAATTTTAAAAGCTAATAAAGGTAGAAAGAAAATTATCGTACGAGAAGGTATATTAGAAGATGCTTATCCAAATTTATTTGTAGTGAGGATATCTAATGAATACGATTCCGTCAGAAGAGTATCTTATACCTACTCAGATATACTAACAGAGACAGTAGAAGTAACCATTTGCGATGAAGCAGAGAGAAAAATTAATATATCTTAATAAAAGGCAGGACCATTTCGGTTCTGTTTTTTTATTTCTATTCTTTTTTTTAGAAGCTGAAACATATACTTTCTTATAGGATATAAAAAAAAGAGATAAATAGGGGGGGAGGTATAGAAATGGAAATCATAAGGGACATTCTTAAACTAGAAGAACTGAAGGGATATGATGAAATAGAGGCCTTAATCGAAACGGATTTATATTTAGGTCAAGCTGAGGCAGAAGTAGAGAGGATACTTTGGACTGATGGAAAAATAGAGATTTTAAATACTAAAATAATTCAAGATAAAATACTAGTTAATGGACTAGTAAAATTTAAATTAGCTTATAAATCCACAGAAGAGAAACAAAATATTCACCTTCTAGAAATCAACAAAGATTTTAAAGAAGAAATAGAAATAGAGGGCATTAATGAGGAAATGTCCGTAGAGGTAAAATCCAAATTAGAATATATTGAAGGAGAAATAGCTGACGAGAGAAGGCTTTCCCTTAGGGCTTTAATAAAATTAATGGGGGGGAAGGTAGAGGAAATCAATTTAATAGAAGTAATAAAAGATATAAAAGATGTTCCAAATCTTCAAATCCTTAGGGAGAAAATCCAATACAATAATATTAGGGGGGGAAAAGAAGAATCCTATGGATTTATAAAAGAAGCCTTTGAAATCGGGGGGAAGAAGAGCCAAATATAGAGGAAATACTTAAAATCCAAATTCAAGCCTATGAAAATGAAAACAGTATTTCCCAGGATAGAATTATGGTTTCAGGCACTATTGAAAGCTCCATAATCTACTACGGTGGAGAAAAATTAAACTCTATTAAAAGAGAATTCCCCTTTACTCATTTTCTAGAAATGGAAAATATAGACGGAGATTCCCAATGCCATATAAATATGGAAGTAGTAGAAGGTCAGTATGAGTTAAGGGAAAATCTAGAGGGAGATTTCAAAATAATAGATTTGGAGGTAAAAATAAAGGTCTCTGCCAAGGTTTACAATATAGAGGAAAAGGAATTAATCATAGATCTGTATTCTACAGATAAAGTAATAGATCTCCAAGAAGAAGAAATAGCCATTGTAGAAAACATCAAAGACATAATAGTAAGGGAAAATATATCTAGAGAATTAAGCATTTTTGACATTCAAGAAATCTATGCTGTAGATGGTTATGCCAGTATAATAGACAATCAATATGTGGAGGACAAAGTAATATTAGAAGGCCTAATAGATTTAAATATTTATTATTTAAAAGGGGAAACAGAAGAAATATCCACCATGAAAGAGGAAATACCTTTTAAATCCTATTTAACTATAGAAGAAACTATAGAAAATCCCATACTCAATGTGGAAACAAATTTAGAAGAGTTAAAGTATAGTTTTAGGGAAAATACATTAAAAATAGATGGGAATATTAAAAATCATATTTCCATAAATAAAGAAAGCAGAATAGATATAATAACAGAAATAGAAGAAACAGAAATTAATATAGACAAGAAAAATAGGCCTAGTCTAATTATTTATATGGTGCAAAAAGAAGATAAACTCTGGGATATTGCTAAAAGATATAATAGTACCATGGAAGAAATTATTTTAGCCAATGATATTAGTTCTCCTTCTACACTAATGCCTGGGGAAAAAAATTATAATAGAGAAAAAGGTAGATATAGATTTCTAAAACTATGATATAATATACCCGTGAATTAATCAAAGGAGAATATATATGAAAAAAATAACACTAGAATCCCATGGGAAAATCAATTTATCCCTAGATGTATTAGGCAAAAGAGAAGACGGGTATCACGAATTAAATACTATAATGCAAGAAATTGAGTTGAAAGATACTATAATTCTAGAAAAAAAGAGATTCTGGAATAGAAATTCAATCTAATAATAAAAATCTCCCCCCCTTAGATAATACTAATTTAGTCTACAAAGCTTGGGAGAAAATGGTGGACAAAGTAGGAGAAAACAGAGGAATAGCTATAAATATAGATAAACAAATCCCCCCCATAGCTGCAGGCCTAGCAGGGGGGCAGTTCTAATGCTGCAGCTGTATTAAAGGGATTAAATCAATTATGGGATCTAGGATTTTCCCAAGAAGAATTAATGAACATAGGCGTAGAAATTGGTGCTGATGTGCCCTTCTGTATAATGGGGGGGGCACAGCCTGGGCCCAAGGAATCGGAGAGAAACTAATTAAATTAAAACCTTTCTCAGGAAAGGTGCTATTATTGGCCAATCCAGGTATATTTGTATCTACTGAAAAAGTCTACAATAATTTGGATTTAACCAATGGCGGGAATATCAATATTGAAGAAATAATTCAATTTATGGCAGAAGACAATCTACTAAAATTAGGACAAAATATGGCAAATATTATGGAAGACACTGTAATTAAAAAGTACCCTATAATATCTGAAATCAAAGAAACCATGCTAAATCATGGAGCCCTAGGGAGTCTCATGAGCGGCAGCGGGCCTACGGTATTTGGGATATTTGATGATAAGGGGAAATTGTGTAGATGTAGGGAGGAATTGAAGAAGAAGATTCCTATAGTTGTAGCGACAAAGACAAGATAATGGGACAGCGGGGACGGTTCTCATTGTCTCAGGGTACCAATATTTGCTGTTACATGTATAATATCCCCCCCACCTTTTGCTAAATATATAAATATCTTAGCAAAAGGTGGTTTTTTTTATGGAATTTTTTTATAAGAGTATTTGATACTAGAAGTCTAATCCTATTCATTCTAATAGGAATACTTTCCCTATTAATAGATAGTTCCAATTTAAAAAAAACCAAGGCTTTACTAAAGAATTAAAAATACTTCAAATAATTTCATATTTTTATATAATATTTGGAATAATAATGTTTATTGTAATTAAAAAAAATACTAGGAGGAAAAGATGGATTACTTATCCAAGAAACTGAATGAAAATGTGGATAATCTTAAAAATATTTTCAAGGACTGTGGAGACATTTCTTTTCGTTTTATAGAAATAGGCAAAGAGAAAAAAACTCCAGGTTTGTTTTATATTTTCTGATGGGCTAATAGATAAACATTTATTATCTGAATATGCCATACAGCTTTTACTTTCCTTTAGTGAAAGTGAAGATTTTGATTTAACTAAATTTAAAAAGAATCTCCTAGATTTTTTTAACTAAAGAAGCTATTGCCATTCCAGAAGTAGATGAAAAAAAACTCAGATAGATGAAATAGTAAACAGTGTATTATCAGGCGAAACTGTACTCCTAGTAGATGGGGTAGCAGAGGCTCTAATACTTTCCACCAGAGGTTGGCCTACTAGAGGTGTAGGGGAGCCAGAAACGGAAACCGTAGTTAGGGGGGCCTAGAGACGGTTTTAGTGAAACCTTAAAAATAAATATGACCCTAGTTAGAAGAAGGATCAAAGATCCTAAAATGAAAGTCAAAGTCCTCGATATTGGCAGAAGATCCAGAACTAATGTGGCAATTTTATACATAGAGGATATTGTAAATCCAGAATTATTAAATGAAGTCAATAAAAGATTAAACAGCATTGATATAGACGCAATAATTGATTCGGCTATATTAGAACATTTAATAGAGGATAATTATCTATCTCCATTTCCCCCCCAAATAGAAAATACAGAAAGGCCAGATACTGCTGCGGCCGCTCTTTACGAAGGACGAGTGGTTATTTTAGTTGATAATTCCCCCCCTTTGCCTTAATAGTACCTGCTACCATAGGTACCCTACTTCAATCAGCAGAAGACTATTATAGTAGATGGACCATATCTTCCTTTATTAGAACACTAAGATTAATAGCTTTTTTTAGCCACCTTATCTCCAGCATTATATATAGCCATTACCTCTTTTCATCCTGGCCTAATACCTACAAGATTAACTTATTTTGTAGCTGCCAGCAGAATAAACGTGCCCTTTCCTGCCGTAGTAGAAGCCTTTTTAATGGAAATTACCATAGAACTACTAAGGGAAGCAGGAACTAGAATCTCTGGCCCCCCCATAGGAACTACCATAGGTATAGTGGGAGGACTTATTATAGGTCAGGCAGCAGTAGAAGCAGGTATAGTCAGTCCCTTAATGATAATTATAGTGGCTATTACTACCATATCAGCCTTCACCCTAACTAGTTATGAATTAGCCTCTGGCCTTAGGATTTGTCGCTTTGGTTTTATGGTTTTAGCAGCTATTTTTGGATTATATGGAATAATGCTAGGCATAGTTCTATTATCTACTCATTTAGCTAATTTAAATAGTTTTGGAATCCCCTTCACTTCTCCTTATTCAGGTCTAGGCATTGAAGAGGGAGATTTAAAAGACACCCTAATAAAAGCACCAGTTCAACAATTGGAATTTAGGCCAAAGTTACATTTACTAAAAATAAAAGAAGAATGAGAAGAAGGTGATAAGGTGAATGGACAAAATAAAATATCCAATATGCAAATAAAGGCCCTAATGGTGACCATAATCATAGGAGTAGGTATATTGTCTCTACCTAGTGATATTGCCATAGTAATGGGTAATGACGGTTGGATTGGGATTTTATTAGGAGGCCTTATTACCATACCCTTTATTATTATGATAGATAGACTATTTAAACTATATCCTAATAGGGATTTTTTTCAATTGGGAAAAGAGATCATTCATCCCATAGGCTTTAAATTTTTATTATTAATATTTTTTTTGCCTATAGTATACTTTTATTATCCGTAAGCATTAGGATATTTGCAGATACTATAGAAGTCTATTTATTAGAAACTACCCCCCCACAGAAGTCATAATAATTACCATGCTCTTAGCCACTTCTTATATAGCTAGATGTCAAATAGAGACTATTGCGAGAATGGCAGTTATGATTTATCCTATTATCTTTGGATTTGTTTTATTTTTATTAATAATAAGCATACCTAATATGGATTTTACCAATATATATCCAATATTTAGATTAAATTATAAAACTATTCTAAAGGGAATTTCAACTGCTATTTTTCTTTATTCAGGTTATGAGTTTATTCTTTTAGTCCTACATATGGCAGAAAACAAAGAAAAAAACCTTAAAATATAATTTAAATGGCATATTATTAGTTATAGGCATATATTTAATAGTATTTTTTTACAACTTTATCTCAATATGGAATACATCAATTAAAAAGGGAAATTTGGCCTACTATAGCTTTAGTGAAAGAAGTGGATTTACCAGGATTTTTTTTAGAAAATCTAGATGGAATAGTTATAGCCATATGGGTAATGGTAGTTTATGGCACCCTAGGGCCTTTGCTTCATTTTTCTGGGGGTAATACTTTCAGATATATTAAATACTAAATCCCACAAAGTCTATATACTGCCTCTGATACCAATTATATATACAATTGCAATATTCCCTAAAAGTTTAGTGAAGACAGATGAGGTTCTATGGGGGGTATTAAAATATTTTTCCATAATAGCCATAATGGTAATACCTACTATCTTATTTCTTTTAGGCTTATTCAAAAATGGGAGGAGAAAATCATGAAGAAGTGGATTCTAGCCACAATTCTATTACTTACTCTTTTTTTTGACAGGTTGTTGGGATATAGCAGAAATAAATCAAAGATTATTTGTCTCCAGTATTGGTATGGATTTAAATAATACTAAAGATATGAATAAATATTTAGTAACCTATGTCTATCCAAATATAAATGCCGTTGGGAAAAATCCCTCAGAAGATAAAAAAAGTATTTGTGATTAATGCCCCCTAGTTCCTCATTATTTCAAGCGGGAAGGACTGCCAGTACCAAGGAAGAATTTCCCTTTCATTATAAACATTTAAAGGTATTAATAATTGGAGAAGATTTAGCTAAGGACAATAAATTAGTAAAACAATTAATAGATGAATTAAATAGGGATACGAAAATAAACAAAAAAACTTCAAATATTAATAGCCAAGGGAAATGCTAAGGATATTTTATCTTCAAAATCTACTGATAAACATAGTGGAAATGAAACAATTTATAACATATTAAAAGACAATAAATCTGCCGCAAGATTTACCCCCCTCAAACCTTAACTGGGATGATTAAAGAAATGGATTACAATAATGTAGCCTTAGTCCCTCTAATAGAGAAAGCAGGGGGGGACAAAGTAGATGTAGGTGGTGCCATAATAATAAAAAAAATTATAAATCAATTGGGAAATTAAATGGAATAGAAAACAGGGCTATAGCATTAGTTAAGAATAAAGTAAAACTAGAATTAATTGATATAGAACATAAAAGAGGTCTATTATCTTATAATATTACTGGGACTAAATCCACCAAAGATGTAATATTAGACGAAAATATAAATGTAAATATAAAAGTAAATACAGAAGGGTATTTACAAGGTTATATAATGGGAAAAGATGTAAACGTCTATAATAATAAGATTCTAACAGATATGGAAAAGGCTATAGAGAAACAATTAAAAAAAAGGAAATAGAAGATACCATAGCTTTAAGTCAAAAAAAATATAATGCAGATATAATAGGTATTAGGGAATACTTGAGTAAATATTATCCAGATGAATGGGAAAGTATTAAGGGAAAATGGGATGAAATATATCCAAATCTTAAATTTAATATAATAGTAGATGCAAAAATTAGGGGGAACTGGATTAATTAAATAATTGTATAAAATAACTATCCTAGGAGATAATTAATAATAATGGGAAAAATATAAAAATGGAGGCAATAAAATGAAATATAAAAAAAATTAATCCTAGGCCTGTCTTTATTTATAATTACTTTTGTCTACTTAATCTGCCCTTATGTGGAAAGCAAAAATGCCAATAGCTTTAAGGAAGATATAATCCGTTTCCACATTAAAGCTAATAGCGATGGGGGGAAGAAGATCAATTACTTAAAATTAAAGTCCGAGACAAAATCCTAGAAGAAATGGGAGAAAAATTTAAATACAGTAAATCCACCACAGAAACTAAATATATTATAGAAGAAAATTTAGATGAAATCAAAAATATAGCAGAGAAGATTATATTAGAAAATGGAGAGAATTATAAAGTAGATATTTCCCTGGGAAATAAAAATTTCCCCCCCACAAGACAATATGGAAATATCACATTTCCTGCTGGAGAATACCAAAGCTTAATAGTAAGCATAGGAGAAGCCAAAGGCAAAAATTGGTGGTGTGTAATGTTTCCTCCACTATGTTTCGTAGACATAAACCACAGTAACACCACCACAATAGAAAAAGACCTACAGGAAATCCTAACAGAAGAAGAAATACAACTCCTCCTCTCAAACAAAAAAAACCAAATTTAGTGCTGAAATCAAAAATAGTAGAAATATTAGAAAAGACTAAGACTTACTTTGCAGAGCTTTTAAATATCTAGGCCAATAGGCCTTTTCTTTTTTTTCATTTTTCTTGCATAAAATTTGTCTTTTTACAAAATATAGAAACTAACAATATGAAAGGAGGCAAATTTTTGAAGAAATTTACTATAATCACTATGATATTTGTTTTGGTTTTTCTATCGGTACTCCTATTTTATGAACCCAGGAGTAAATTTGGAGAAACTAGTAGTAGATATAATTTCCTGGCACCTCAGATTCTCTATTGGGGGACACAGGGGCAGGATGTGAAAATGTACAATGGCAATTAGTAAAGTGGAAATATTTAATTGGCGCAGTAGATGGAGTATATGGAGCAGAAACCTATAGGGCTGTTAGGCGATTTCAAGCCAAACATGGTCTAAGGGTAGATGGAATAGTAGGGCCAGAAACAGCAACAGCCTTAGGAATTAGCCTAAAAGGTACTCAGGCACCAGCGGCAGCTCAGGGCATTAGTAGAAGAGGCGACGAATACTTATTAGCCGAGCAATCCATGGGGGGGAGGCCAGGGGGGGAGAACCGTATATTGGTAAAGTAGCTGTAGGAGCAGTTATACTAAATAGAACTAGAAGCCCAAAATTTCCCAATACTGTAGCAGGGGTAATATATCAGCCCTTAGCGTTTACTGCAGTAGCTGATGGTCAAATTAATTTAAATCCAGGAAAGGACTCCATAAAAGCAGCTAGAGATGCTCTAAATGGCTGGGATCCTACTTATGGTACTTTATACTATTGGAATCCTGCCACAGCCACCAGTAAATGGATTTGGACTAGAAAAGTTACATTAAAAATAGGAAAACATTGGTTTGGACTATAGGAGGTGAAAATGTGGAAAATAAAAAAAATCTTGGATAGCCCCTACTATATTAGGCATAGCTCTGATTTTAGCTTTAGTTTGGGGGGGTTATAATGAATATACTGTAAAAAAAATGAATTAGGTGTGGCACTAGAAAACAATTATCAAAGGCTATTTTTCGATGTGAAAAAAACATGTGGAAAATGTCCAAGTAAATTTATCTAAAGCCATGCTCTCAGAATCCCGAGACCAAAATGTACTATTACTATCTCAAATAATGAATGAATCCTATTTTGCCCAAGATAAATTAGGTCAGATGCCCGTAAGCCATGCAGATACTGCCAAAACAGAGAAGTTCTTAAATCAGGCTGCAGATTATAGTTTTCACCTTATTCAAACCCATTTAAAAGGTCAGCCCCCCCTAACAAAGGAGCAGAAGTCAGAATTAGGGAGTTTACAAAAAAATTCAGCTAATTTCAACAACGAATTAGCAAAACTTCAATCCCAATTGGCAGATAAGAATTTTGTAATGGGTGCATTAAATCAAAGGCAAAATAAAAAGGTAAGAGAAGGAAATGAAAAGGTATTTCAAGCCAGTATTACCAACATAGAAAAAAACATGGCAAAAACTCCAGAATTAATTTACGATGGTCCCTTTTCAGATCAAATGATGAACAAAAAGCCAGTAGGTCTACATGGAAATGATGTATCTAAAAAGAAGCAGAGAATATTGCCATGGATTTCATAGGAAGAGATAGAGTTCAGGAAATCACTGCCTTTGAAGAGGGAGACCATGCCTCTAGTATGAGAATACCCTCCTATACATTTAATATCAGACCTAAAAACACCTCCAAAGAATTGGCCATATATATGGGAGTGTCCAGAAAAGGCGGAAAGGTCCTATGGATGGCCAATTCTAGACCTGTGCCTAAGGGGAAGTTGACTATTAAAGAAGCTCAGGATAAAGCCTTAAAATATCTAAAAGAAAAGGGCTTTGACAGCATGGAAAGCAATTACTATTTAAAACACGATGGCACCATATTGTTTAATTTTGTCTATAAGGAAAACAATGTAATAGTATATCCAGATTTAATAAAAGTAAAAGTAGCCTTAGACAATGGAGAAATAGTAGGATTTGACGCTTCCACTTATTATTTAAATCACCAAGCTAGAAATATAGAAAGTCCACAAATAACAGAAACAGAGGCTAGAGATAGAGTAAAAACAGATTTTAATATAAATTCTACTAGGCTTGCCCTAATACCTAAGGGAAAAAAATGAAATCTTATGCTATGAATTTAAAGGAAAACACAACAATGGAGATTTTATAGTCTATATAAATGCCAAAGACGGAACAGAAGAACAAATACTCCAAATAATCAAAGACGAAAATGGCACACTGACATTTTAATGCAAGGAGAACTGTCCCTGGTGCATCGTTGTGGATTAGAATAAAAAAAACAGTTGTAAATTCTCCCTAATATTATAAAATATAATAGAAGGGGGGGGAATTTTTATGGACAATAGAGCAATAGGAGTATTTGATTCAGGAATTGGTGGACTAACTGTATTAAAGGAAATAATAGAACAATTACCAGGAGAAGATATAGTGTATTTTGGCGACACTGCCCGAATTCCCTATGGAACCAGATCAAAGGAAACTGTAATCAAATATTTTTTTCAATCTGTAAGATTTTTAATGTCAAAAGATATAAAATTAATAGTAACAGCCTGCAATACTGCTTCAGCCCTAGCTATGGAAGAGGCACAGAAAGTATTCGACATACCCATAATAGGAGTAATAGATCCAGGTTCCAAAGCTGCAGCAGCTATAACTAAAAACTCCACCATTGGAGTAATAGGTACAGAAGGAACTATAAACTCTGGCACTTACCAAAGAAAAATTAGAAAAATACTACCATCAGCAGAAATTATAGGAATAGCCTGCCCACTTTTTGTGCCCATAGTGGAAGAAGGCTGGGAGAATTCTGATGTGGCCTATATAACAGCACAAAAATATTTATTAGAATTAAAAGAACACAATATAGATTCACTAGTATTAGGCTGCACCCACTATCCAGCCCTTAGATACACCATAAACAAAGTCTTCGAAAACAAAATAACCCTAGTAAACCCAGCCTACGAAACTGCCAAAGCAACGAAAATAATCCTAAAAGAACAAAATATGCTATCAGACAAGCTAGACGGAGGCAAAGCAAATTTCTACGTCTCAGATGATCCAGAAAAGTTCAAAAGAATAGGTGGCAATATACTGAGAAAAGAAATAGCCTCAGTACAAAAGGTAAATATAGAAAACCTTTAGGCCTTCGGCCAATTGTGAATTGTGAATTTTGAATTGTGTAGGGGCGACCTTTGGTCGCCCGGAAACCCATAGAGCTTGACCCAAGTAATTTACAATTTAAAATTTGCGGGTTATATAAACATAAAGCCTGAACTACCACTACATAATTCTGCCCAAAACTAGGCATTAACTGCCGAAAATTAAGCACAAGGGGGGGTTTTTATATGGAAGAATTATTTCTTAGGGAGAATATATTAGAAATTTTAGATTATATAGAGGAAGGTATCCACATTATTGATAAAAATGGGCGGATTGTCTACTATAATAAATTCGCCCAAAAAATTGATGGAATAGAAAGAGATAGAGCCATTGGTAGGCATTTGTTGGAGGTATATCCATCCTTAAATTTTGAAACCTCCACATTGCTGACAGTAATTAAAACTGGCAGGCCTATACTTAAAAAGGAACAAACTTTTATAAACTATAAAGGGGGGGAGAAAATTACCACCATAAATTCTTCCATTCCCATAAAATCTAGAAATAAAATAGTAGGTGCTTTGGAAATTTCTAAGGATATTACTCAAGTTAGAGTAATGAGCGAAAAAAATTGTAGATTTACAGACTAAATTGTACAATAATAGTCCCGAAAAATCCAAGAGCCTAGAAACAGCCAAATATAATTTCCTAGATATAATTGGGGGGGAAGACGAGGAAATGCTAAGATTAAAAAAAATCTAGCTCTAAAAGCTGCAGAAACAGATGCCCCCCCAGTATTAATCTATGGAGATACTGGGACAGGTAAGGAATTATTTGTCCATTCCATACACAATTCCAGTAATAGAAAATACAGACCCTTTATATCCCAAAATTGTGCAGCCCTACCAGCAAATCTTCTAGAAGGAATACTATTTGGCACTGTAAAAGGTGGGTTTACAGGAGCAGAAAATAGACAGGGACTATTTGAATTAGCCCATGGAGGCACACTATTTTTAGACGAAATAAACTCCATGCCTCTAGAACTCCAATCCAAATTATTGAGAGTGTTGCAAGATGGCTATATTAGACCTGTAGGGAGCACTAATATTATAAATGTAGATGTGAGAATTATTACTGCCACAAATATACCACCCGAAAAGGCCATGGAAAATAAATTATTGAGAGAAGATCTTTATTATAGATTAAATGTAATAAACTTCACCATTCCACCCCCTAAAGGATCGGAAAGAGGATATTCCACTACTGACAAATTATTTTATTAAAAACTGTAATGAAAAGCTAGGGAAATCCGTAAAGGGAGTATCGAAAGAAGTAATGGAGATATTCTATAAATACTCCTGGGAGGGCAATGTACGGGAATTGGAAAATCTAATTGAGGGAGTAATGAGTATTTATGATATAGAAATCATAGAATTAAAACATCTACCTGCAAAATTCCAAGAAAGAAAAAAAAGCCTCCAGCAATCTTTCCCTAAAGGAAACCCTAGAAACCATAGAAAAAGATTTAATAGAAAATGCCTTAAAAGAGGCAGATTATAATATAAGTTATGCAGCAGAATTATTAAACATCCCAAGACAGACTCTGCAGTATAAGATTGGGAAATATGATTTGAAATAAATATTTAAATATTGGTGCCGGGCCTGGAGTTATGGAGTTATTGAAATGCCGGCACCTGTCTGCCCAAAATTGGGCACTGTTATTTCTTTAATTGTTAAATTATTAACTATAACCACTAAATATAGTATAAAACACTCTTATAAAACCTGGCATGGAAATTGCAACTACTTAAGGTCAGGGGGGGACACACCTCTGCAAGACGGTCGAACTTTCTGAGGAATGTCCCCATGGTATGGAGCTTTCTGAGGAATGTCCCCTGGGGGGGAACGACCTTTGGTCGCCCTGAAGGATCTAAAACCAAACCCAGACAAATGAAAAAGGGAGGAATTAATCATGAAAAAGGATGTCCCTATGGTACTCATAGGGTAATAGAACCAGCTGGAGTATTACCACAGCCAGCTTTAAAATTGATAATCATATGGAAATTTACGACAATGAAATCTTAATTGATGTACAAACTCTAAATGTAGACTCTGCTAGCTTTACTCAAATAAGAGAACAAGCTGGTGGCAATGAAGAAGAAATCAAAAAAAATCATGAAAGGCATAGTAGAGGAAAGGGGGGGTAAACATCAAAATCCAGTAACAGGTTCTGGTGGAATGTTAATAGGTACAGTAGAAAAAATAGGTTCCGCCTTAGAAGGAAAAACTGATTTAAAAGTTGGAGATAAATTAGCCACACTAGTATCTCTATCCCTAACACCTCTTAGAATAGATGAATTCTTAGAAATAAGACAAGATGTAGACCAAGTAGATATTAAGGGGAAAGCCATATTATTTGAATCTGGAATATATGCAGTATTGCCAGAAGACTTACCAGAAAACTTAGCCCTATCAGTATTAGACGTAGCAGGTGCACCAGCACAAACAGCTAAATTAGTAAAACCAGGAGATACCGTAGTAGTCATGGGTGGAACAGGAAAATCTGGAATGCTATGTTTATATGAAGCCAAAAAAAACGTGCAGGAGTTACAGGTACAGTAATTTGTGTAGGTTCTAGAGATGAAACCATAGCCAGAACTAAAAAGGCAGGATTAGCAGACCATTATATTAAGGCAGATGCCACAAATGCAGTAGATTTAATGAACAAAGTCAGCGAAATCACCAATGGAGAAATGGCAGATTTGGTCATTAATACAGTAAATATACCAAATACGGAAATGACCAGTATATTACTTACAAAAGATGGTGGAACAGTATATTTCTTTAGCATGGCTACAAACTTCACCAAAGCAGCCCTAGGCGCCGAAGGAGTAGGCAAAGACATCACTATGATAGTAGGAAACGGCTACACAAAAGACCATGCAGCCATATCCTTAGAATTAATGAGAGAATCAGAAGTATTGAGAAAGATTTTCGAAGAATTGTACGCTTAGGCAATTCACAATTCATAATTCAAAATTAAAAATTTGCGCAAGCATAAGGAGGTTTTGTTATGAGATCTTATAAAGACATTGAAATCTGGAAAGATGTAACAGATGAAGAATGGCATGATTGGAAATGGCAGGTTCGTAATAGAATTACCGATGTAGAAACTCTTAAGCAGATTATCAATATAACGGAAAAGAAGAAAAGGAAATAGGGGGAAGTTCTAGAAAAATTTAGAATGGGAATTACTCCATATTATGCATCCCTAATGGACCCAGATGATCCAAATTGCCCTATTAGAATGCAAGCAGTACCTACTATAATGGAAACCTATGAAGCCCAAGCAGATCTAGAAGACCCACTGGCAGAGGACGAAGATTCTCCAGTACCAGGTCTAACTCATAGATATCCAGATAGAGTATTATTTTAATCACAGACCAATGTTCCATGTACTGTAGACACTGCACTAGAAGAAGATTTGCAGGCCAACAAGACCAGGGGGGCACCAAAGAGTAGAATAGATCAAGGCATAGAGTACATTCGAAATACTCCAGAAGTTAGAGATGTACTATTATCTGGCGGAGACGCCCTATTAGTATCAGACGAAAGACTAGAATATATTATAAAAGAATTAAGGGCTATACCCCATGTGGAAATAATTAGAATAGGCAGCCGTGTGCCAGTAGTTATGCCTATGAGAATTACAGACGACTTAGTAAAC
>JMBX01000051.1_pt1 | contig 28270 bp, 41 predicted proteins | sample 616521 | NCBI WGS metagenome assembly JMBX01 (sample SAMN02727906, study PRJNA239997) | anaerobic digester metagenome | biome: anaerobic digester; isolation source: mesophilic anaerobic digester inoculated with municipal waste water sludge... | place: Germany: Bielefeld University, CeBiTec ...
ATTAAACATAATCCATATGCCCATTGGACGCATTTCTGCCTCTGTAAACAATGGCCAACGACGATTTTCTTCAGTTATTACAGCTGGTTCAGCCTCCTTTTTTTGTTCACTTTCTTTAATGGGCGCTTCCAAAACAATATTCTGCCGGGATTCGCTTTTTTTTCTCATCACTTCTTTATTTGCCCTTTTAGGTGCAATAAATAATAAGTAAATCACACTTACGACAAATGATAAAATGATAATATTGATAATACTTATTATTCAATACCCTAATCCGTGTCGGGCACAAGTGTTACTTTACTATTCGACTTTTCGGGATACGCCTTAGTAATTTTTACTTTACACCATTCCATTGTTTCCATTTACGTAGAGCATCTTGTTCTGTTTCTCTGTTGGTGTACCAACTAACAGTTGTTTTTCCACAAACTTTACACCGCTCACCTTCTGAGGAGCGCTGTTGACGACGGCAGTTGCCGCAATAATATACTTCGTTCATATCTGATTTATTTTTGCAAGTTAATTATTTGTATTCGTTATTTTACTAAAAATATTTTTTTTAATTTTTCGAATTCTATATTGATTACAACAGTTACAATTTTTTTTGTATTAACCTCAAAATTTGGAATAGGTTGCATCTTAAACAAATTGTTACGATGCTTTTTATCAATAATCTCTTTAGTCTTGAGGTCATCGCACTGTCCGGTACGAATGTAGCGGTCTAGTACTGCATAATAAAGCCGAAATTGTCTTCGTCAGTCTTACCGCAGAGACCGTCAGCAGGAACTTTTCCACTAAATCGATGGGGGGGAGTTCCAATTCTTTACCTACGGCGATTACCTCGTGCATTGTAAGACCTCCTAAGGGTGCGAAATCGCCAGCGCCGTCACCGTAGCGGGTCGAGTAGCCCACCCAATCTTCGGAAAGGTTGCTGGTGTTTGCCGCGCGACCATTCATGGATTGCGAGATGGCATATAATGTTGTCATGCGAACACGTGCCGGTAGATTGATAAGCGTCTGTTCACTAACTTCTTTACCTAAAGTGCCGAGTTGCTCTTTTACTGCAGATATTAGTGCGTTGCAGGCACCAGCAATATTAATAATAAAGTAGCTTATTCCAAGATGATTAATAAGTCTCATGCTATCGGAGATGTCTTTCTGTTCGCCATTGGGCATGGTTACACCGATAACACGTTCTTTGCCTAATGTTTCTACACAGAGTGCAGCCACAATATTGCTATCCTTACCTCCTGATATGCCGATTACTGCTTTACAACCCTTTCCATTTTCTTCAAACCAATTCCTAATCCATTGAACGGCTTGCTCTTTTACTTGTTTTGCATTGAATGGTTTCATAAGAGTTTATTATTTTTCCTACTCTATATTTCTTATTTGGCTTTTTTTTGGGTTATCGCAGTTGTTTGTTGACATGGAAAATTATGATGAGGCGTGTGGGTGGATTAGGCTTACTGAAGATAGGAGGGTAGGGAAGAGAAAACTTAAAACCGGTAAAATGCAATTGTAAAAAGCAACAAGGTAGAGATCGTAATTAATGAATACCTCGATTAGTTAGCGGAGAGTGAGGGATTCGAACCCCCCGGACCCTTTCAGGTCAACGGTTTTCAAGACCGCCGCGATCGACCGCTCTGCCAACTCTCCTGCATTTTGTTTGAAAATGCGAGTGCAAAGGTAAACTATTTTCGAAAAGAAAAAAAGTCTCAGAAGAAATTTATTTTACCTAACTTGCGACAGCAGGCTTAAATACAAAAAAATAAGCATTATCTTTGTTGAAATATTAGAAATCCAACTTTTGCATGTTCTGATTACAGCTAAATCTTTCAACAAACATTATTTAGCTATAAATACATCACATTGATACATGCGAAAGTACAGCTAGAAAATAAAATGTTATTTACTGAACTTCCACTCTGCAATACGTTATTAGATGGTTTGCAAGCCATGAATTTTAAAGAAACCACTCCAGTACAAGAACAAGCTATCCCTGTAATACTCGATAAAAAGGATGTGATTGCCTGTGCACAAACAGGTACGGGGGGGAAAACTGCCGCTTTTTTTTACTTCCACTACTGAACAACTTGCAGACAGATGCTCACGATGAAAATAAGATAAACGCATAATTATGGCTCCTACACGTGAACTGGCACAACAGATAGACCAACATATGGAAGGTTTCTCCTATTTCACACCTTTCTCATCAGTTGCCGTATATGGAGGTAATGACGGTGATGCCTGGGATGTGCAGAAGCGCGGGTTATTAAGTGGTGCTGATGTTGTTATTGCCACACCCGGAAGGCTTTTGTCACACATCAATCTTTACAAAATTGACTTTTCAGGTGTGAAATATTTTATTCTTGACGAAGCTGACAGGATGCTGGATATGGGATTCCAGGATGATATCATGAAGATTGAGAAACTGCTCCCCCCCAAAAAGCGCCAGACCATTATGTTTTCAGCTACTATGCCACCAAAGATACAGCAACTGGCTAAAACCATACTGGATGATCCTAAAGAGATAACTATTGCAATTGCACGCCCGCCAGAGACCATTCTGCAGTCTGCTTACATTTGTTATGAAGGACAAAAGATCAACATCGTAAAGAATCTCTTCAAGGAGAAAAAGCCCAATAAGGTGATACTTTTTTTCCGGATCTAAACAGAAAGTGAAGGAGATTGCGAACACATTAAAGAGAATGGGATTGTCTTCTGGTGAGATGCATTCCGACCTTGATCAGTCGCAGCGCGACCATGTGATGCATGAATTCAAAAACGAACGGGTGGATATACTTGTTGCAACCGATATTGTGGCACGTGGAATTGATATAGATGATATTTCCCTGGTGATTAACTTCGATGTTCCTTATGATGCTGAAGATTATGTTCACCGGATAGGACGTACTGCACGTGCAGGCGATTCGGGTATGGCAATAACTTTTGTATCACCTGCCGAACAGTACCGTTTTTCACAAATAGAAAAGTTTCTTCAAAAGAGATATACAGGATTCCAGTTCCATCTGAATTTGGCGATACTCCTGAATATAACCCCCCCGTAAAAGAAAGCAAAAAAAGATATTCCCCCCAAAAAAAATACATCAGGACGATCAAAAAAAAGAAAACAGAAGTACTCCCTCAACAAAAGAGGTGGACAAGGTCTCAAATCTCACCAGGAAAAAGGACAGAAGAGGAGTCGGAAACAACATATCAACAAGAGCAACGGGTGAAACGGGGAAAGCTACAAACCTCTCCAGAAACAAAAAACGTAAAGGAGTCGATAGTATGAATTCGACCGGTGCTTCCCAAAGCTCCGGATCTTCTCCCGAAATATCATTCGAAAAGGGAAAAAGCGGTTCTGCGCAAGACGGGAGACCCGAAAAAAATTTATCTGTTGCCGGAAGGGCTTCAGGGAAGAGGAGAAGCGGTTCGGGACAAGGTAGAACAACTGAAAACAATGCTTCGCCGAACGGGAGGGCATCAGGTAAAAGATAAACAGAAAAAGCTCTGTTACGTCTGTTACGAATGTATCTTCTGAAAGAATAACAGATTCAGGGAAAAAAAACAATTCAGAAAAGAGAGGTTCAACTTCAATCAGGACAGACAAAACTGATTTAAGAATTGAAAGGCCAAATAAAAGGACAGACAGGCCTGACTTGAAAACGCCCCCCCTGGAAAAAGAAATAAAAAAATGAGACTTCGTCAGGAACACCTGCTAAACTAGCAACTATTATAAAGGGTTGGTTTCGTAAAAAAAAGAAGTAACTTTTTAAATCAATACTTCGGTATTTTTTCAAAAACAGTTCTTATAATTCACTGAATACTAATAGAGTATGGCGCTTTTTGAGGACCTAGCATAAATTATTGACTGTCAGTATTATAAATGATGTTATAACGAAGCATTATAAATAGCAGTCCCGTAAAAAAATTATATTTGACTGGTAATTCATCAATTGTTATTTCACTAAGCCTTATAAAAAGTTTCCGTCCTTTCTTTCATATTGTCAGGTGTTTAAATAAATATTCATAGAGGTATTACTAAAAAGGGAACCCTCTTGTTATTATTAATAATGCTTTTATTATTGCCGTGATGGTTTCTTCTGATTACTTTGATGCCTATACAGTAAGTGTATTTATAATGTAACATCTAAGTTCAGCAATGATGTAATAGAATGTTGCGCAGGAACTGGTATTATTTGTACAACTCTGGAGATAAAGGTGTAAGTTATAGATTCAGATAAATTAAAATCGCGAAGCCGGTCTGACAGGGATCAGTCCGGCTCCTAATCGGAATAATCATTTGTTGCTCTGATTACTCCGCTTTTTGCTCCAATTGAACTAACTCCATTCCCCCCTTATAATGGCTTCTTCGTTCATTGGTAAAAGCTTATGGTGCCGCTCCGGGAGCGACTCTTTAAGTCCTTTCATCACATTTTCAAGCTCCACCATGGGTGATATCTTGAGCAGCCCACCCAGCACAATCATGTTGAATACCTTTGTATTGTCCATTTTCATAGACTCATCCATGGCGTTAATGCGGTACACATTGATATCTTTCCGTCCAACCTTTTTATGAATTCCATACCCATCGTATATTATCACTCCTCCGGGTTTTACTTTCTCCTCAAATTTATCGAGGGAAGGCTGATTCAATACAATAGCAATGTCATATCTATTAACAACAGGCGAGCTAATTGGTTCATCTGAAATGATCACTGTAACATTAGCAGTACCACCACGCTGTTCGGGTCCGTAAGCCGGGAACCACGATACCTCCTTGTTTTCCATAATACCGGAATAAGCAAGAATTTTACCCATGGAGAGCACTCCCTGGCCTCCAAAACCTGAAATTACTATCTCTTGTAACATTTATATATATTTAATGCGTTTTATATATTTTTCAGATCCCCGATCGGATATACCGGAAACATATTTTCCACCATCCAGTTATTTGCAGCTTCGGGTGTCATTTTCCATCCGGCATTGCAAGTTGATACAACTTCCACTATGGAGGTACCTTTTCCTGCCATGGAATTTTCAAAAGCCAGTTTAACCATACGCCTGGTCTTTTACAGCAGCAGCCGTATGTACACTTACACGGGTAGCGAGGCAGACACCGTCAAGCAGAGCAAGCATATCAAGAATCTTAAGCGGGCCACCCATAGTCTCTACATTACGTCCTTCGGGACTGGTTGATGTAACCATATTGTTTAACGTTGTGGGAGCCATTTGTCCGCCGGTCATACCATATATACCGTTATTGATAAAAATAATAGCGATATTCTCGCCGCGGTTGGCTGCATGAATGGTCTCTGCCGTACCAATAGCAGCCAGATCGCCATCGCCCTGATAGGTGAAAACCATCTTGTCTGGGAGCAACCGCTTTACAGCAGTGGCAAGTGCAGGAGCTCGTCCGTGAGCAGCCTCCTGCCAGTCGATATCAAGGTATTTATATGCAAAACGCCACATCCTACCGGTGCAATTCCGATAGTTTTTTTCCTGTAGCCCCCAGTTCACTTATAACTTCACCTATGACTTTATGAACCACCCCCCCGTGTGAACATCCCGGGCAATAATGCATGTGATTGTTGTTCATAAGTTCCGGTTTAGCATAAACCAGATTTTCGGGACTTACAATATTATTTATATCCATATTGTTTATTTTTTTAGCAGAGAATCTGTATATCAAATAAAAAAACCGCAGCAGCTCCTGCAAAATACCACGTTAGTTTAATATCCTGGTTAGAAGTAAAATAGACCACTAATGTACCCAGGAATGAAAGGAGAAACAGCAGCAGGAATATATTTCTTATTTTGGGATCCATACTAATTAGTTATTTATTTACCACTTTCTCTTTCAAGGCATCAAGCACACCTTCAGGAGTAGGCACAATGCCCCCCCGAGACGGCCGTAGTGTTCAACGGGTGTTTTCCCGTTCACGGAAAGGCGGACATCTTCTACCATCTGACCGGCATTTAATTCCACCGTGAGCATACCCTTCACCTTTCCGGCATAATCATTCAGTACCTTACCTGGAAAAGGCCACAGGGTAATGGGACGTACAGCCCAACCTTAATCCCCCCTCTTCCCTTGCCATCTCAATTGTTTTCAAGCATATGCGAGCGGCTGAACCGAAAGCGACCAACAGATAGTCGGCATCTTCACATTTAACCTCCTCATAGCGTACCTCATTTTCTCAAGTACACGATATTTTGCCTGAAAGCGTTCGTTATTCTTCTCCATAACTGCCGATTCAAGTTCAAGAGAAGTTATGATATTAGGCTCTCTATCGGGTGTTTTACCAAGAGTTGCCCAGGGACACTGCTCTCTGATTTCCTGTTCGGTCCTTCTGCGGCGATATCCGGGAAGTTTTACTTTCTCCATCATTTGTCCTATAACACCATCTGTGAGTATCATTGCCGGATTGCGATATTTGAACGCAAGCTCAAAGCCAAGCGACACAAAATCGGCCATCTCCTGAACTGAATTGGGTGCAAGTGTGATTAATTTGTAGTCACCATGGCCTCCCCCCCTTTCACAGTCTGGAAATAATCGGCCTGAGAAGGCTGAATAGTACCCAAACCTGGGCCACCACGCTGAACATTCACAATAAGACATGGCAGTTCAGCTCCTGCCAGATAGGATATCCCTTCCTGTTTTAGACTGATGCCGGGACTTGATGAAGAGGTCATGGAATATTTACCGCATGAAGCACCGCCATAAACCATATTTATTGCCGCAACCTCGCTTTCAGCCTGCAAGACCACCATCCCGGTCGTTTTCCATGGTGCAGCTCCATAAGAGTCTCAATTATTTCGGACTGGGGGCGTGATGGGATAACCGAAATAGCCATCCACTCCGAAGCGAATAGCCGCATGAGCGATGGCTTCGTTACCTTTCATCAATGATATTTCTTCTGACATAATACTAATATTAGAAATTATTTCACTTATGGGAAAAAGGATTATTTCACCTTCATCCGATATACGGTCAAACAACCGTCAGGACATACATACCCGCAGTTCGCACACCCGATGCACTCATCGGGATTTTTAAATAGACGTAATGGTATCCACGGTCGTTCACTTCTCGAGGCTGCAAATCCAATACTTCAGAAGGACAAGACACAACACACAGGTTACAACCTTTACAACGTTCGGTGTTTACCTCTACATAACCCTTGACTTTTGCCATTATATGAGTGGTTTTTATTTAGTAGTTACAAATATAGCTGTTGTTTTGTTTTAACTCAATTTTTCAGTGTTAATTTTTAACTAAGATTGATAAATATTAATTCCCCGCTACCATCCGAAAGCTTCTTCACTCATCCAGTTACCCTGAACCTTAAGTACCTGCTCAATAACATCACGTGCGACACCCTGTCCTCCATTCCTTGAAGATATATACTTTGCTATCTTTTTAATCTCTGGAGCCGCGTCCATTGGGGGGGCAATAGGTAAACCGACCTCATTCATTACATTATAATCAGGTATATCATCTCCCACATAGATAATCTCTTCGGGCTCATATCCGGTTTTGCGTAAATAATCGAGATAATCGTTCATTTTTATACCCGAATTCATGTAAATATCGCTTATACCCAATGATTCGTATCGAAGACGTACTGCCTGAGTATTTCCACCAGTTATTAAACATACGCCATAGCCGTGCTTCACAGCAAGGTTAAGTGCATATCCATCGTGAATATTGGCAGTTCGCAGAGGCTCACCTTGGGCCGACATGTGAATAGTCTGACAGGAGAGAACTCCGTCAACATCAAATATAAATGCTTTTATTTTTTTTCAAATCGTAATTTATCGCGCTCATAATGAATGAATATGAATACTTTTACTTAACAGGGAATAGATCTCTTTTACCATTGGGTCTGTAATAAGTTCAAGATGCTTTTTCATAACCTTTTCGTCGAACCTTATCGCAGGGCCGGTCTGAGCTGCAACAGGCTGCATCTCCATTACTTTGGCTGCAGTTTCAGCTATAAGCGGTTTCAATATATCGAACTGAATATCCTCATTGGATATAATATCTGACGCCAGTGCATACATATGGTTTGCAAAATTACATGCAAATACTGCCGCCAGATGAAGATAAAGCCGCTTGTAACCCGGAAGGTATTGCACATTTGTTGAAATAGTTTTCGCAAGGCCAACCAGTGTGCGGGTAGTATCATCACTGTCTCCCTCTATGAACAACGGTATTTCAGAGAAGTTCAATCCTCTATCCTTGCTAAAGTCTGTAATGGATAAATTACGCCATATTTTTCTTTGAACAATGAAAAACGTTTAAAGGTACGCTTCCGGCTGTATGTGCCCAAATACCATTTGTACGCGGCATTTGACTTATAACGATAGGCAGGGCATCATCTTTCACCGAAAAATATACAGATCGGCATCGCAAAAGATAGAACCTATATCATTAACAGGTACAGCGCCGGTTTTTACGGCGAGTATCTTCGCATTTTCAAATGTGCGGCTGTAAACCTGAATAATCTCATTTCCCGAAGCCTTTAGTGCCACGGCTAAGTGAGTTGCCACATTGCCTGAACCAATAAAAACTATTCTCATGCTGCTAATTTATCTTAACGGCGTCTTCAACGATCTTAAATAATTGAAACTCCGCCAAATCACAATCCTGTATGTTTCCTACACTCAGGAACCAATGTTCACCTCAGTGATTTTCACACCTGCTTTTCAACTCCTATTAAAGGATTATTAATCATTGACTGCCTTATTTTCAGTTCATATATGCGCACACTGTCAGGCACAACCGCAGCAAGGTAATTCAACGAAAACTGGTTTAATCCGCCTGTCCCGGCCCCCCCAGCCATCTTCCATATTCATCAGCCAGGAGGCAATGCAAGGAATCGCTTTGGTAAACCGGACTGGTTATATTATGCTCTACATAAAGCAACAGGTTGCGATAAGGATAACTGTGGTTTGTTGTGAGCTCAATTGTTATATCATATTTTTTTTCCGGGATGTATATTCGCAGTATCAATTTTAAAAACAAGTACGCTGTCGCTATACCACATCCCTTTGTTGATATGGTGAAAACGATAATAGACCTCACCTTGAGAGCAGGATGTCAGAAAGGTGAAAATCATGACCGCAAAGAGTAAGACAATATTACGCTTTGTTGCCACTGGAATCCCTGTTTTTTTTCTTGGTTTTCTGTTCCCCCCCGATGAATCAGAGGAACGTCTTTTACGAGGCTTCCTCCGTTTCTTACCCTTATTTTGCATATTGCTGTCGAAACGAGTAATACTATGGTCTTCAAGGATATCACCAATATAAGCTGGCTCTTTACCCTGCTTTGCCTCGTTTTCAGCAGCAAGCTTTAATGGTTTTTTTTGCCTTTTTTTTATTCATCGCGATTATCTCAAACACACGCTCTTTAGAGATAATTTCAAGATTTGCACCATTATGCTTATCGGTTGAATAGGTTATTAATCCTGAAAAAAACATCCGTCTTAAAATGATAATAGTCGGAATCCTTTGTCTCCAGTATAATTTCCCTAGATGGCAGCCCCCGCTGTGCTTCCACATAGGCATCCACCTCGTAATTCATGCAACACTTTAGTTTCCCGCACTGTCCAGCCAGCTTCTGGGGGGGTTAATAGAGATATCCTGATACCTGGCAGCTGACGTTGAAACAGAAACAAAACTCGACATCCAGTTGCTGCAGCACAGCTCTCGCCCACAAGGGCCAATGCCGCCAATGCGACCTGCTTCCTGTCGTGCACCTATCTGCTTCATCTCGATTTTCACCCTGAATTCGCTTGCCAATACTTTGATAAGCTGGCGGAAATCAACTCTTTCATCAGCAATGTAATAGAAAATGGCTTTATTGCCATCGCCCTGATATTCCACATCACCAATCTTCATCTGCAACCCAAGCTCCTCAGCTATTTCCCTGGAACGGATCATTGTGGACTGTTCACGTGCTTTGGCCTGCTCGTACTTCTCTATATCAGCGGGACGCGCAAGCCTGTAAACACGCTTGGGGCCGCCATTTGCATCATCCCGGAAATTACATTTCTTCATCTGAAGCTCAACCAGCTTGCCTGTGAGGGTAACAATACCAATATCGTGTCCTGGAGTAGACTCCACAGCCACCATGTCGCCCTGTTCAAGCTCCAGATCATTACTGTTGAGATAATAGCCTTTTCTTGTATTCTTGAACTGCACCTCCACCATTTTGGTAGCTTTCTGAAGCTCAGAATAATCGTAAAGCCAATCGTAGGTGTGAAGTTTATTTCTGTGCCGGGTACAGCCCATGCAACTTTTTATATTTGTGACGGTTACCGTTTTTAAAGGAACGATATCCGCTAACTTATCTGATAATTGCTCTTTATCCATATATAAATGCTCTGCCGAAGCCGGCAGGCGATACTCCTTGATTATAAATAAAATAAAACCGATTGCAATTTACAAATTATTTTCTTAAAAGAAGCGTTACCTTCAAGCAAAGATCAAGGAAAATAATTTTAGCATTGCCGTTTTGTTCAATTTGCCTAAAGGCAAGTGAAAATTCATTATTGAACTCTTCAATGTTTTTCTCATTGATAAATGGTGCAAACCGATTGCCGAATTGCCACTCATCATCCTGCAGATATACCATATCCGGTTCATTGAGGTTGCTAACAAAATATTCACGGAACAACCTCAACGAATAGAGTAGAAATCCTTTCTGCATTTCACGGCCGATTCCCGCAATCTTATTTGATATCTCCTTATGGATTTATATTGCCTGATACGGAGGAACGCATCATGCTTTTAAACAGATCAAATAAATAATCCTTAGTGTCAGATGAACTGATTATTTCAACAGCATTAGTAAAACTGCCGTTGGCGATGTGGGCAACAGACACTGCGCTCTCCCTCTCCAACCCAAAGTTCTGCTGTATTGCGATTACCATTTCTTCTTTTTCAATTGCACGGATATGAAGAGGCTGGCATCTTGACCAGATGGTTTGGAGTACATTCTCCCTGTCTTCCGAAACCAATAAAAAGACTGTATTTCCAGGTGGTTCCTCCAATAATTTCAGCAGCTTATTGGCACAGGAATCGTGCATTTTCTCAGGAAGCCACAAAATCATTATCTTGTAAGGAGCTTCATAAATCTTAAGATTCAGCTTCCGGATAATCTCATCGCTCTCTTTAGAGTAGATGACGCCCTGAGCATTTTGTGCATCAATAAAACTTAGCCACTGGTTGATATTGAAATAGGTGTTTTCAGACAGAAATTTTCGCCATTCAGGAAGATATTCGTCACTCACCTTAGACTTTACCACAGGGAACACGAAATGGAGATCGGGGTGTGCCAGCTTATCGAATTTATGACATGACGGACATTCACCACAGGCATCTTCTGCGCCTCGGTTGCTGCAATTAAGATATCTGGCATAGGCGATTGCAAGTGGCAACTTCCCAACTCCCTCAGGCCCATAAAACATTCTTGCGTGTGGTACAAAGCCCTCATGAACTGAGTTTATAAGTTGTTTTTTTTACATCGTAAAGCCCGATGATATTGCGAAATACATTTATACCTGTCCCGCTTAACGAAGTTTAATAAATCTCCTTTGCAACACGATAAACACTCTCCGTAGCCATCAACGAATAGAAATGAATGCTGGGTACCTGCTTTTCTATGAGTTCCCTGCACTGTTTAATGCACCACTCCACACCAACTTCCTTTGCTTGGTCATCATTTTTGCACTTTCTGAGCTCTTTCTCCAGTTCTTCGGGAATATCGGAACGAAAAACCTGCGGCAACACTGTCAACTGACTTAACAGGTGAACAGGCTTTATACCCGGGATGATGGGAACAGTAATACCTGCTGCACGGCAACGATCAACAAACTCAAAATATTTGCGGTTATCGAAGAACATCTGTGTTACAAGATAGTCGGCTCCATTATCGACCTTCATTTTCGTGTAATATATCTCAGACTCCATATTTGGAGACTCTTCATGTTTCTCCGGATAACATGCCATTCCATATGAAAACGGGACTTCTGGAGGCGTAAAGGTGGAGCCGTCGAAAGCAATACCTTTGTTGTAGTTGTTAACCTGTTCCTGCAATCCTGTAGCATGAGGATGGCTATCCATTTTTCGTTGATCGGCATCTAGCTTTTTTGTGTCGCCTCTTAACAGTAACAGATCGGTCACTTCCAGAAATGACAGGTCAATGAGTGCGTATTCCGTCTCTTCTTTAGTAAAGCCCTGAGAGATTATATGCGGTATGGCTCTTATGCCATATCTGTTCTGGATAGCGGAAGCTATAGCTACCGATCCGGGCCTTTTTCTTACATTAACTTTTCGATACACCCCCCCGTTCTCATCTTCCTTGTAAATATTTTCACTGTGATGAGTTGTAATATTGATGTATTTCGGATCGAACTCCTTCAGACGGTCTATAGTGTCGAAAACCTGTTTGATGCTATTGCCTTTAATAGGCGGCAGCAGCTCGAACGAAAAGGCAGTCTTCTGCTTATTATCTATCAATTCCGAAACTTTCATATTATTATTTAAAAATTGCTCTCACAACATCCATTCCATTGGCGTATAACACCAATCCCAAAAGCAGCATCATACCGGCTACCTGAGCGTATTCCATAAATTTCTCGTTAGGTTTCCTTCTCACTATCACTTCATAGATGAGAAACATAACATGTCCTCCATCAAGTGCAGGGATAGGCAGTATATTCATGAATGCAAGAATAACCGATAAAAAAAGCAGTCATCATCCAGAAAGCCTGCCAGTTCCACTGTGCAGGGAACAAATTGCCTATAGCGCCAAACCCACCCAGTGATGAGGCTCCCTCTTTGGTGAACACATATTTGAACTGTGCCACGTAGTCTTTAAGTGTCTGAATACCCAATCTTATCCCTGCCGGCAATGACTCAAAAAAAACTATACTTGAGCGTAACAGTCCGGTAGATCTGAGGTGCAGACATCGCGTAAAAGCCCAGCGTCCCTGCTGAATCTACCCCCTGCAGTAGTTGTATAAAGCACACCGTTTCGGTAATAATCGAGGGTAACCTGCTGATTGCGGTTGCTGTCAAGTGCTGAACGAAGATCACCGAATACCGGTGTTATAATGCCGTTCACACCTACTATGCTATCGCCGGGGATCAACCCTGCACGCTGTGCACACTCCCTTCCATAGTCAGGTATACAACTGCCGGAATGCGGTATGTGGCAAATCCCTCCTTATCTTTCAGCAGATTCTCCATCAACCCCCCCTTGCTCATATTCAGTATAACCTCTTCGCCATTACGCAATACAGTCACTTTTTCGGCATCCGCCACATCAAGGAGGGTGCGTACTCCAAAGCGCTCCAACTCCTTGTTATCAGCCTGAGCAGGATGTCCCCATCCTGAAAGCCGGCGCTATGGGCTGCCTGGCTGAACTCCATTCCCTGGGTAACATTCTTAAGCGGGAGATAAGTATCACTCCAGGTGAAAAGCACCATAGAATAGATAAAAAAAAGCCAGCAACAAGTTAAACAGCACCCCCGGCAACCATAACCATAAGACGCTGCCAGGCAGGTTTTGAACGAAACTCCCACGGTTGTGCAGGCAGAGCCATCTGCTCTTTGTCCATGGACTCGTCAATCATTCCGGCAATCTTTACATATCCCCCAAGAGGCAACCATCCGATGCCATATTCGGTTTGGCTGTTCCTGGGTTTATATCTTAAGATTGCAAACCATGGATCAAAGAATAGATAAAATTTCTCTACTCTGATCTTAAACATACGCGCAAAAATATAATGCCCAAACTCGTGCACAATCACCAAAATTGACAAACTCAAAATGAGTTGCAGCGCTTTAATTAAAAATGTCTCCATCCGGTTTTTTTACGTCACACGCATTACACGTGTATTTTAGTTATTTGATTTATTCCTATTCTCCTTGTTCTCCGGTATAATCAGCTTAGATTAACCTTTTCTTTTATTTAGCTTACCCGTAACACTCCAAAGCTATCACTCTTGTTTCCGCATCGGTATGCAGATAGTCGCTCAGGGACGGTGATTGCACAAACGTTGCTCTCTGCAGCGTTCTCTCTATAAGACTGCTCATTTGCAAAAACCCAATCTGTTCCTTCAAAAAAAAGCGCAACAGCCACTTCGTTTGCAGCGTTCAGAATACATGGCATATTCCCGCCTGTTTTAATGGCTTCGTATGCAAATGTCAGGTTCGGAAATTTCTCTATGTCAGGCTTTTCAAATGTCAGGTCCTGCACTTCAAAGAAGTTGAGCGGTTTAATGTCCGACTTCAGCCTCACAGGGTAAGAGAAGGCGTACTGTATAGGCATGCGCATATCAGGCTGCCCCAGCTGCGCCATCACTGAGCTGTCCTCAAACTGTACCATAGAGTGAATAATAGATTGCGGATGCACAACCACCTCAATCTGAGAAGGCTCAACTCCAAAAAGCCATCTGGCCTCAATCATCTCGAACCCTTTATTTATAAGGTTGAAGAGTCAATCGTCACTTTCTCACCCATATTCCAGTTGGGATGAGCAAGCGCCTGTGCTTTGGTGACACAACCAAGCTGTTCTTTCGAAAAAGTACGGAAAGGCCCCCCCTGAAGCGGTAAGCCAGATCTTGTCGATTCTGTTGTTACCCTCACCGTTCAAACATTGAAAGATGGCTGAATGTTCGGAATCAACCGGCAAAACAGCTGCTTTATATTTTAACGCGAGAGATGTAATCAGTTCACCTGCTACTACCAGAGTCTCTTTGTTTGCAAGTGCTATGGTTTTCCTGCCATGATTGCGTTGATGGTTGGTTCCAAACCTGAAAACCCCACCATAGCAGTTAGTACCATATCAATATTCTTATCACGCACCACTTCCCCCCTACTGCCTTGCTCCCGGCCCATACCTTTATGGGAAGGCTTCTCAAGGCAGATTTTAGCTGTTCGTATTTCGATTCATTAGCTATTACAACAACTTCGGGAAGAAATGCCCTAGCCTGCTCAATAAGAAGTTCCACATTATTGTTGGCAACAAGCGCATAAGCCGCAAACCTACTGGAATGCCCGGCAATAACACTCAGCGCCTGCGTTCCTATGGAGCCGGTTGATCCTAAAACAGCAATATTTCGTTTTCTATCTTCCATACAGAAATGATGTACGTGTAAAAACGTACAAAGATAATAAAAATAGGGTCTTATTCCTACAGATTGACAGCGGAAATACTTCCCTAAGTGAATTGTGACAGTATCTTCAATGTATCCTCTACGGTATATGTCACAACTGTTTTGCTGCCATTCATCACTGTCCAGCACCTGTTTCCCTCATCCACAGACAGCTCCAGTTGAGCATCTTCTGTTATTTTGTATCCTTTCCTCGATAGTGCCTTTGTGGTCCATCGTGCCATCAGGCCGTCAGGGTTTTTCACACGGGTAGTTATAAACTTATCCAATTGCTTTTGCACCACAAAACTCCCGTATTCCTTATCGAACACGTAAGAACGGTGACGAAACACCTTGTCGAAACTCCCATTTAATACCATATCTTCCGGTACTCCAACGGTAACGCCCTTGCCTTTTTCCATCAACCACAGCTTGTCAGCCACCTGAATAGCGGTCTCCAGTTCGTGTGTTGAGATAAAAATTGTTTTGCCTGTTTCACGTGCCAGCTTCTGCAGCAGCAAAAGGATATTAATACGGTTTGGCAGATCGAGGTGCGAAGTGGGCTCATCAAGCAATATCACAGGAGTATCCTGTGCAAGAGCACGGGCAATAAAAACCCTTTGGCGCTCTCCGTCTGACAGTTCGTATATGTTTCTACCTTCAAAACCATGCAAACAAGCCATCTCCAGGGCTTCAGAAATAATTATATTATCTTCATCGGAAAGGCTTCCCAGCCATCCCGTATAGGGGGGGTCCCTACCAATGGAGATAAGCTCTCTCACGGTGAATGATGCCACCGGCTGCTGCTCCGTAAGCACAACGGAAAGTAGTCTGGCCCGCCTTTTGGGCGGGATCTCGAGCAAGTTTTCATTATTAAGAAAGATTTCTCCTTGAAAGATAGGCTGAAGGTGGGCAATAGAGCGCAGTAGAGTAGATTTTCCGCAACCATTCTTCCCAATAAGCACAATCAGCTCCCCCCCTTTTCGGCAGAGAGTGTAAGGCCCGACTGAACTATCACAGCTCCTTTTTTTGTCAGGATAACCTATACTTACATTAGAAAGATGCAGAAAAGGCATATCTATTTTTTCGATTTCCGAATTGGAACAGGTAATCATTCACTCATCTATTAACCCTTCAGGCAAATACATTTCAATGATTTTTTTCTCCTCGTCAATGGCAGCAATAAAATCTTCCGTGGCTGGAATAAGCAGCTCTTTATCTCTATCTTTCACAATAAAAAGAGTGTTCAGTGTAGAATCATCTACTTCATCTATTAACCCAAGCACTTCACCATGCTGATTTACAACAGTGTACCCCAACAAAGAAATCCCAATTGAGACCATTTTCGGGTATCGCCTGTTTAACTGTTTTGCGAGGAATAAAAACATCTGTATTGACATACTTCGATGCCGTATTCTCGTCGTCTACATCTTCAAACTTCACCCTCGCAGTTCTATCAGTAGTAAATGTAAACTCTTCCACGAAAAAGGGTACGGGAATTCCGTCAATCTCAAGAAGATAATATTCGCAATCAACCTCGGCATACTCAGCCTTACTGAACAGGATGATTATCTCCCCCCCTCTTATCCCGTATGGTTTCTGTGTACGCCCCCCACCTGAATTATATCTTTTTTTGGAGATCATAATAAATTATTTTCTTCGTTGAAACTTGATATTCTTTAGTTTATCACGATTTGTATTCACCTTCACTTCAGAGATAGTATACATAGCCGGATCAATCTTTATTTTTCCTCCCGACATTTCGTACAGATCTTGAAAAATCTTCTCATCATCTACTTCCTTGTTCCACTGTGTATATGATTTTTTTCATCTGGTTGAGAAGAAGTTTCAACAGATGATCTTTTTTATCGCCATCCTCCATACTGGCAGCAATCTTTATCATCCTATCCAGAATTTTCCCGTAATGACGGTACTGCATAGAAGGACGGCTGTAATCAAGATGCCCCGGTGCAGTGTTCAACTCTTCCCTGGTTATTATCTCATATGGGTACTCAATGTCAAGTTTAAAGTCAGACATGATAGCCAGATGGTCCCACAAAATGTGTTTGAAATTATTGACATCTCGCAAATGAGGGAACATATTCCCATTATATCGATGACTGTGTAAGCACATTTTCGCTCTTCGGGATCTTCTATTCCAACACAGTGATCAACCATGTTCTGTATATTACGCCCATATTCCGGCAAAGCCAGTTTTTTCTTGTGTATTGTATCTCATCTTATTTGATCTTTATTCATAATTTTTTTCTTCTATATAAGCTCAGGCATAAAGCCTCTTAAAATTATCAATAACAGGTCATTGTCCTGTTTTTTCTATCTTAATTTAAGCAGATCGCCCTCAGCGGGAATATACTCATAATTTTTTTTATTCAACCTGTATAGGTTACGCAACTGAATTCCATACAGCTGCGAGATGCTGTGCATCGACTCACCCACTTGAACCGTATGAAACTCATAAGGCAATACTGCACGTTTATTTTTCTTCTGGAAATATACAATATCTCCTTCATTCAACGGGAAATCCCCCGGGAACCTCATTGAACTTCAACAGATCTTTCTCCTTAAACCCGAACTCTTCAGCAATGCTGCCAAACGTATCTCCGTAAACAGCAATAACATAAACCAGGCCATGAGTAATATAAGGCTGATGTGTCCATGTTGCATGTGACATCTCTGCTTTTTTTTCAGTTCATCACGCTCTTTTCTGCCAACCCCCCCTTTGTGATATTTTTTTATCATCAAAGCGATAAAGTTCATAATCCTCAATAAGTTTAATAAGCTTGTTGGCATAAGCCTGTCTGTAGCATACCCCCCCATCTGCTGCAAACCTCTGGCCCATCCCTTGTAATCGGTTATCGACAATTCAAAAAGAGGGCTGTAGCGTACTCCGCTTACAAGAAACTCAGAGTGATCCTGATAGGAATCTTCAACCTTTGCATAACGGCGGAAACAATCATTCGGCGAATCGTCAGCAGCATAAACACGGGGGGGCCTGTCCATCCACGATGGCACTTAATCCCAAAATGGTTGTTTGATCTGCGTGCAAGATCGCTCATACCTGCCCCCCGACTCCAATATTCCCTGCGCAAGTGTAATTGACGCTGGTATTTTGTATCTTTTCATGTGCTCTATTGCCAAATTACTGTACCTGTCAATATAATCAACATAGGTACTCACTCCGGGCCGTCCGGAAAACCTGCGGTGACAAATAAAAAGCCACAACTACAAATAGCTGTAAAATATTAGTATATTTGCGATATAAATCTTGCATTACAATATGAAAGAAATCAATTTAACCACAAAGATAGGTGTTTATCTCATAGAGGAATGCTCTGAAGTAGAAAAAAACTTATTGAAGCAGCAAAAAAAACGCCACAAAAAAACGCCTATGCCCCCCCTATTCCGAATTCAGGGTAGGCGCAGCTGTATTACTACAGAACGGCAAAATAGTTTCCGGAAACAATCAGGAAAACGCAGCATATCCATCTGGATTATGTGCTGAGAGAACAACCATCTTCTTCAGCAATGCATCTTTTCCCGACCAAAAGATCGAAGCGATTGCCATTGCTGCCTATTACAACGGAAGATTCACCAATGATGCCGTCACTCCCTGCGGAGCCTGCAGGCAGGTACTTCTTGAAACGGAGAACCGTTTTAAGTCGCCAATAAAAGTATTGATGTACAGCAATGAGGCAGTATATACAGTGAACAGCATAAAAGATCTGTTACCACTTAGTTTTGGAGATAGGTTATTGAAGAGTTAGAGTGGCTTAAAATGATGCTTCGTAAAGCGTTACCAGATACCATTTTTTTATCTATCAGTGCAAAATAGTAATCGGCATATATGCCATTGTTAATACCACGTATCTCCACTACAGCTGTATCATTTTTATATCGTACCATCTGACAGTACTGATCGTATGTACGAGTTAAAAAGGTGCTGTCATAAGTCAGATCTAGTAGCTCCCAGTCATATTTTCCAATAGTTTCTTCCATGAGCGCCATACCTTGATGTTTTGCATTTGGAACAACAACCCTTATTGGAAATTTTATGCGTTTTAACTGGAACGACTCTTCCTCACTAAATTTCAGGAGAAATTGATCAAACTCCTCTTCAGCATCTGATGAATCCGATGAAACACCCCCCGGCCCTTTACAATCTGTTCCTCTTCTTTACCCGAAAAGAATCTTTCTTGCCCGTCCCCCCCCAGGAACAAGAATTCAGGAAAAGAAGAAACAAACAGGAAAAACAAGAGCATAAAGTCTCATACGAAATATATTAATTACTGTGAACTATTTTGGTACAAAGGTATAAAAAGTTGATAACCAAACAGTAATGCAATATTTTTTTTACAAAATTTCATTTCTTGCTTTTCCCTATAGATTAAAAGAAAATATCCTTATCTTTGTTTTCAAAAGCAATAGCAAATGAATCTTCAAGCGGAAATAGACAATCTGTTCTCCTCCCAGATGAAAAAAATGGGAACAGTTGAGAAATGGTATTAGGCAACTCGATGATACTGAAGAAAAGTGATCACATGGGGGGGAGATGGGTTCAATGTAAAATACAGTTCAACCCGGCCAGGATGGTCTCCACAAGTGCAAAATTGACAAAGAATCGATTGAAAATCGCCCCCTGCTTCCTTTGCGAAGCTAATCGTCCCGCCCTGCAGAAGGGTATACTATTCATGGAGAAATATATCATTCTATGCAACCCTTTTCCTATTCTCGGGAATCATCTGACCATTCCCCCCCTTCATTCACACGTACCGCAACTTATCCGCAACAAGGTGGGTGATATGCTTTCGCTTGCAGAACAACTGCCCGATTATGTGTTGTTTTACAATGGCCCAAAGTGCGGAGCATCGGCCCCCGACCATTTTCATTTACAGGCCGGGCTGAAGTCGCCACAGCTGCTTCAGGGCGACAATGTACTTCGCTCATGCCTGATGATAGAGAGCGGAAATAAAAGTGAGGTGGAAGAACTTTTTGAAGATGTTTATCAGTATCTTCACCATCGCCAGCCGAAAGAAGATGAGCCAATGATGAACATCATCGCCTACATAGAACAAAACAGATACAAACTTAACCTATTCCCTCGTAAAGCGCACCGTCCCAGACAATATTACGAAAACGGCAGTAAACAGCTTCTTATCAGTCCCGGGGGGGCACTAGATATGGCAGGTATGATTATATGCGTAAGGGAAGAAGATTTTAAAATAGGTACACACGATATTGAAGACATCTATTCTCAGGTCTCTTTGCCGGTGATCTGAAAGTAAAAAATAAATTTATTCACACTTGCTCCGTTAAGTTAAAAGGTACGGGATTTAAATGTGAAAAATAAATATGAAAAATAAATATTTACACTGATCGGCACATTTGTGTGATCTGATTTGTAAAGAGTAAAAAAAATTATGGTGAATTCAGAAATCATACTGTTAAATATCAATGGAGAAGATAAACCCGGCTTAACAGCTGCCCTTACGGAAATACTTGCGAAGCATGATGCTTTCATCCTCGATATAGGGCAATCGGATATTCACAGGAATCTGTCGTTGGGTATTCTGTTCAAATCGAAAAATAATAACTCGGGTGAGATAATGAAAGACCTGCTCTTTAAAGCATATGAGATGGATGTGAACATCCGTTTTACTCCTATTTCGGCTGAACGCTACTCTAATTGGGTAGGCATGCAGGGTAAAAACAGGTATATCATCACACTGCTGGGAAGAATACTCACTGCCAGGCAAATTGCCGCAGTTTCAAAAATTATTGCCGAGCAAAATCTCAATATCGATAATATTGTACGCCTGACAGGACGAATTCCGCTTGATGAGAAGCAGAGAGCTGCCAAGTCGTGTGTTGAGTTGTCGGTAAGAGGCACTCCCAATAACCGGCAGCAGATGCAGGAAGCATTTCTTGAACTCACCTCATCACTAAATTTCGACATCTCCTTCCAGGAGGAAAGCATGTTCAGGCGTATGCGGCGGCTCATATGCTTCGATATGGACTCTACGCTTATTCAGACCGAAGTTATCGATGAACTGGCAGAGAGAGCAGGTGTAGGGGAATAAGGTAAGGGCAATAACCGAACAGGCTATGCATGGCGAGATAGACTTTGAAGAGAGTTTCAGGCAGAGGGTGAAGTTGCTGGAAGGGCTTGATGTTTCAGTAATGAAGGAGATTGCAGAGAATCTACCAATTACCGAGGGACTGGGACGGCTGATGAAGGTGCTTCAGAAAGTTGGATTCAAAACAGCCATTCTTTCAGGAGGTTTTTCCTATTTCGGCAACTACCTTAAGGAGAAATACGGATTCGATTACATGTATGCCAACGAGCTGGAAATTAAAAACGGCAAGCTCACGGGCAACTATCTGGGAGATGTGGTCGACGGCAGAAGAAAAGCCGAATTGCTGCGACTCATCGCCCAGGTGGAGAAAATTGATCTCCGGCAAACGGTAGCTGTGGGCGATGGTGCCAACGACCTTCCCATGCTGGGTATCGCCGGGCTTGGCATCGCTTTTCATGCAAAGCCAAAGGTTAAACAGAACGCAGACCAATCGCTCTCCACAGTGGGTATAGACGGCATCCTCTATTTTCTGGGTTACAAAGACTCAATGCTCGACAGCGAAATGCTGAATAATTAAATTAACGTCTAAAACGCTACGGTATGGATTTTGTAGACATATTATGGAACCGTCTTGATGGTGAAACCGAACTAAAACGGCCATCCAATATACTGGTATGTTTCACTGAAACTGAGACCGGTAAAAGGTTAAGCACTCTTGCTACTTACATTACACCGCAGAGAGCAGAAAAATCGTCAATCACTCTTCTTTATTTTGCCATTGATGATAAGAAAATGTTGCAGGAAGAGAATATAATAGTTTGTCAGAACAAAATTCTGAACGATTTCAAACCTAAAGGTGAAAAAAAAGTAAAATCACTTTTCGTGCTTTCGTAAAAGATTCTGATGACCTTATAGGCGACATCCTGAAAACTATAGAGGAACAAAATTGCAATCTGGTGTTGTTGGGAATATGTCCTGACGAATTCAACCTTTCGCTGGTTGAGAGATATAATATACTGAAAAGCAATCAGTCAAATACCGAAACATTTATACATGAACAGTTCAGAGAGAATGAAGCAGCTACTTTAAAGAATGTCTATTCGCTCATAAACAGGAACACTGTTTCAACTGGAATATTTGTGGACAACGGCATGTCAGAGGTCAGTAAAATTTTGTTCCGATACTACAAAAAAACAGACGTGCACATATTCACCTATGTGTACCAGATAGCTCAGAAAGAGAATGTAAAGATTATGGTCTGGGATGCTATCGGTATCATTCAGTCCGAACCGAAGATGCAAAAACTCTATCAGTTCATTGTAAAGAAAACCGACGGACGGGTCTATTTATGGGACGATGATAAAAAAAATTGGAGTTGACTTCATCAGACAGCAAGATCTTGTAATCGTAGGGCTTGATGGGTTGAGCAAATTGATGTGTACTCCGTTGCAATGGAAAGACTCTCTGCCTTCCACACTGATAATTAAAGAAAACAAGCTGAAAACAATTATGAATTCATTCGATATTGGGAAAAAAACTTGAAATAATCTACTCTCACATAGAAAGAAAGCGACTGAAAGATGCAATTGACTGTGTGAATGAACTTGCAGCGGTGCAGCATAACTGGGCTGTTTCGGAAAAGATATCTGAGCTTGCCACCAATTACCGTTATATGCTTCATTATCTTATTGAGGGTAAGAAAGATCCAGAACATAGACGTATCTACAACAAGCTTATCCGCGACATATATACTGTAGCTGAAGATGCTGCCGAATATCTTCTTCTTCAAAACAGTTCAACCCTTTTTTTTCGATAAACAGCGGCTTTTGAATTTACGCACTCCTCTCTCCATAGACGAATACATAGACTTAATTACGAAACAGATTGACACACTCTCTTTTTTGGACCTTCTTGAAGAGGGTCCAGAAAAGCAAAGCCGTGTGAGACAAAATTCACTTGAGCATGAAAATACACTGATTGACTTGTTCTATGCCGTCCTTGTTTCGCCAAAGGCAAACAGCGACCATATTGAATCGTTTCGTAATTTTATGGATGATAACATTATTCCTGTTCACGACAAATGCATGGTTATTTCCGCTATAACGATGAATATTCTGCATCGGTTCGATTCAACGAAAATAGAGTTTATGCTCGACCTCTGCAGGCGTCCCGAGCCGGAACTTGCTGCACGTGCAATTACAGGGCTCATCCCTGTTTTCCAGATATACAACTCACGGATGGAGCTCTATTCCGAGTTAGGTAACAGGTTAAAACTGTTATCCGACGATAAAATGTTCAACCGTAGGTTCATTGCTGCCATAATAGGATTTATCCAGGCACATGAGACGGAGAAAATCACTAAAAACTTACGGAGGAGATTATTCCGGAAATGATGAAACTGAGTCCCATGATAGGCAAAAGATCAAACTCGACGAGTGGATGGGAGAAACCGGGTTCGATGAAAAACCCAGAATGGCAGAAGATACTTGATGAAACCGGATTGACAGACAAACTGAAGGAGTTCTCAGACCTGCAGCTCGAAGGTGCCGATGTGTTCCACTCTACCTTCTCGAACTTGAAATCATACCCTTTTTCAATGAAATGGGCAACTGGTTCCTGCCCTTCTATCCCGGTCACAGCAGTATCCGGCAGCTCTTTGCCGACAAAATGGAAGGGGGGGCACAGTTCATTGAAACTATGTCGGGTTCAGCAATGATCTGCAACTCCGACAAATACTCGTTCTGTTTCAGCATTATGATGATGCCTGAGGAGTATCGCAGAATGATGATATCGCAATTAGGAGCTGAAAGTGAAGAGATTAAAAAGATGCAGGAGGAGGAACAGGCACTTAAACCTCATCAAAAAGAGGAAACCATCTTCAAACAGTATATACAAGATCTCTACCGCTTTTTCAAACTTTTCCAACGCCGTACTGAATTCATTGATATTTTTGGACTTCCACTCAATTTTCACCGGATAAAAGCGTTCCATCCAATTGTTATGCAACCCGATCATCTGGAAAAGATAGCCCTCTACTATTTCGAAAAAAACAATTTCAACGAAGCTGTATCTACATATACCATGCTTGCCAATACTAGGTTGACAAAAAGTGAGATATGGCAAAAAATAGGATATTGCAAACAGATGCTGGCAGATATAAACGGTGCGCTGGAGGCCTATCTGCATGCCGACTTGATTGAAGAAAATAACACATGGGTACTTAACCGAATAGCACACTGTTACCGTGTGTTGAAAGAACCTGAAACAGCTCTGGAATATTACCGAAGGCTTGAACAATTCCGCCCCGATGACCTGAATATTCAGCTCAACATCGGGCATTGCCATATGGAGTTGAAGGAGTATGACAAGGCGCTTAACTTCTACTTTAAGGTAGAGCTGATAGACAGCAACAATACTCGTGCATGGCGGTCAATAGCTTGGTGTGCTTTCCTGTCGCGCAAGTTCGACGTGGCACAAAAATATTACAGGCAAATACTGGAAAAGAAAGCAAATGCGCACGATTATCTCAATGCAGGTCATGTAGAGCTCTGTCTCGAAAATATTAAGGGAGCTGTTGAATATTATAAGTTGTCTCTGCAAAATACAGGTAGCTTTGAAACGTTTCAATCCATGCTTGACGAAGATGAAGAAGAACTTCAGGAAGCAGGAGTAAACACTGGCATTCTACCTGTTATCCTTGATAAGATAAGATATGACGAGGGACTGTAATATTGTGAATCAATATCTTATCTATATAATCCATTTTCTCAATAAAGTCATACACTACAGAAGGGACAAAGGCCCGCATGTTTTCCCTTCTCTTATACTGTTTCGTATAAAGGTAGATGAGAGCTCCATTATAGGAGCATTTACCTCATGAACAGATTTGTGAAATTTATCAGGAATATTTATTCTTTCACCCAAACGAGGATAGATAAGGATCTTATATTGATCAATTATACGTTCATAATCTTTCCATTTGTCAAACTTTGTCCAGTTATCCCCCCTCCTATAATAAGCGTGAAGTTTTGTCGCGATGGATGTTTGTAAGTTTTGTCAGCGTATCTATTGTATAAGAGGGCCTGGGCATATGGAACTCCACGTCTGAGACAACCAAATGGCTGAACTTATCAAGTGCCTTTCGCGTCATCTCCAGACGGATATCATCATCCAGCAGATCAGCAACCTCCTTCAGCGGATTATGCGGAGATACCACAAACCACACCTCATCTATATATGTAAATTCTCTAATATAGTTAGCCAGTATCAGATGGCCCGCATGTATGGGGGTTAAAAGATCCTGAAAAAATGCCGATTTCACGTTTTTGCATCCTATTTTGTTTTTTTGTTTTTGAACCCACTTGAAAAAAATAGTCCTCTGCATAAAAGTCTTTATATTGGCCGGCTAAGCATATAAAAGTCTCTGGGGGGTAAGATATTTCAAGGTAATTCATTATTGATAGGGCGGAAGCTTATCAACTTTTCCTCAGGCCATTCACTATACTTTTTTCTTGAAGATGGAGATAATCCAAAGCAGCAGTATTGCTCCCACGAGCGAGATAACAAGGTTGCCGGTTATCCCGTTACCAGTAGTGATACCCAATAAACCAAAAACCCATCCTCCCACAATAGCTCCTGCAATACCAACCACAACATTAATAATAAAACCGAAACCGCCGCCTCTCATCAGTTTGCCGGCAATCCATCCGGCTACTGTACCCACAATAATCCACAATAACCAATTCATAATTAATATTTTTTTGTTGTTAATACTATGTGATTTGCTGATAATAAGAGTTTCCACTATTTATAAACACACCTTTGAATGAAATTGTTTAAAATTATTTAAACATAATAATAATAATAATAACTTATGCGGGAAACGGATTAATCTGAAAAGTATTCTATTGAAAAACAGGAAGTAAAGAGTGTAATCCAAAAAAATGGGTTACGATTTGGAAACGAGCGGATGTGTTTTATCTGCATCGAATTTCATTGAGGGAATGAACGCTTGTTTATATTTGACAAATATAAGTGCTTTGTTTCGAAAAAAAACAAGCAATAAGCAAAAAAATAAAACAAGAAAATAATCCATAGTACTTTGATGTTCATTGTTATTGTTGTAACTTTACATTATAAATAAATTATTTAAAGTTTATCGAAAGATCAGAAATAGAAGAACCGCCTGGCATCTGACTGAATTTATACGAATAGAATAAAATAAACTAAGTGAAATTTGTATTAAAAAAACATCTCATTTTATTACCTGTTTTTCCTTCTCACTGGAACGCTCTTCTTTATTCCTTCTGTTTTGTAAATAGGTTTATAACAGCACCTTTACTTTGGATGAGAATAGGAATAGGATTAGGGGGGAATAGGCTTCATTCTTTTGAGAAGAAAGCAGATTTTTTTGCCTCCATATAAATTCTTGTTAATTATCACAACTCTATGCATTTATTATTCATGGAGAGGAAAATGGCACATTGAGACAATTGCCACCAATGCAATATACTGTTTGGCTATTTTGTTGTTCTACAATATTTTCACAACGAAATATAGAGAAACATTATTTGCCATATGTACAGTTATAGCGATTTTACTATGTGTATGCTGTATAGCTCAATTTGTTGGTTGGTTGCCAAGTTATCATAATACATTAAATATAACAGGTCCTTTTGATAATCCAGCTGGTAGTTCTGCCTCATTGTCTTTATTGTTGCCTTTTGTTTTAAATAGAGTAAACAAAGGCAAAGAACGAAAAAAAATAATATACATTATTATTTCTATAGCAATTATAATACTTATAATATTGTCTAGAGCACGAACGGCAACATTAGCTGTAATGGTTATTACGATAATTTTCACAATACATTGGATAAAGCAACGAACTAAAATTAAAATTTCAGTAATTCATTATTGTATTGTTGTTGTTATAGGGGGGGTGTTAGTATTATCAGGACTTTATTATATCAAAAAGACTCAGCTGATGGACGAATATTTATCTGGAAATGTACGGGACAATTAATAGTTCAAAAACCGATCTTTGGATTTGGGAAAAATGGTTTTACAGCAAACTATATGAACGAACAAGCTCTATATTTCACAAAACATCCTCATAGTACATACACAATGCTAGCCGATAACATACGTCATCCGTTCAATGAGTTTCTTAAGAATATTGTGGAGTATGGTCTTGTTGGTTTCTTTCTTATGATTTTGTTACTACTTTACCCATTATATTATTCACGAGATAATAATAAAGATAAATTATTGACTATACGCTTAAGCCTTTTAGCTATGGTAATATGTGGACTTTTCATATCCTTTTAATTATCCATTTATCCGTTTAATGATAGTAATGCTGATTTCTTTTGTGTTAATTTTTAGCAAAGAACGAAGGGTGATAATGAACAAAAATTATTTAATAAAAGGTATGGTTCTGCTAACATCATTTGCTGTGTTGAACATTACAATTTGTCAAACCATATATGAAAGAGAATGGCATACAATAGCTCATAAATCGTTAAGAGGTAAAACTTTACAAATGCTACCCCCGATATAAAGCCCTTTATAAGCATTTACAGCACAACGACTTGTTTCTCTATAATTATGCTGCAGAATTGAATATTGCTGGACATTATGATGAGAGCCTGCTAATAGCCGACGAATGCGATAAACTTTGGGCAGACTATGATCTGCAAATGCTAATGGCGGACAACTATTTGCAACTACATCATTATCACGAAACAGAACAATATCTAAAAAAAGCAGCGGCTATGTGTCCAATAAGATTCACACCACTATACAAACTTGTAGAACTTTATTTAACAACTGGACAAAAAGAAAAGGCTCAGTCTTTGGCGCAAGAAATATTAAATAAAGAAGAAAAAGTCCCTTCTCCATTCATAAGTAGTATTAAAAATAAAATGATAATTTATTTAAATGAGCTAGCTAGTTCCGAGAATTTTTTTAAAGAAAAAGTAAGTAGAAAAAAATAGCTCAGTGG
>JMBX01000052.1_pt1 | contig 27970 bp, 43 predicted proteins | sample 616521 | NCBI WGS metagenome assembly JMBX01 (sample SAMN02727906, study PRJNA239997) | anaerobic digester metagenome | biome: anaerobic digester; isolation source: mesophilic anaerobic digester inoculated with municipal waste water sludge... | place: Germany: Bielefeld University, CeBiTec ...
AACACGCCAAACACAAAGAACAAAAGTTATCAGGACCTGATTAAAAATATGAAGGAGTGGATAAATGACCGAATTGTATTTCTTGATTCAGAAATTAATAAAATGTGATAGCAGAGGAGGTTGTTTCCAGGTCAGAACGGATAACCGATGGCGAAGTGGAAAGCAAAGTCTCTCCGGAAATCGGGATTGAATAAGGTCCACCGTGAACCCTTGCTTAATGCAGGATTATGTGCTTTCATGCCACCATCAACACGGATAAGCAGGAAGTTGAGGTCGAACCGGATTCCAAGGCCATATCCAACAGCCAGTTCCTTGTAGAAATCTTTCCACCTGAACAGCCCGCCAGGCTGTTCTACATAATCTTTTACGGTCCAAATATTTCCGGCATCCACAAACCCGGCCAGCTCTATCAGCTTATTCATTTTACGGCGGTACTCCAGGCTGAAGTCGATCTTTATATCACCAACCTTGCGTCCAAAATCGTGACCCAGAGAATCCCGCTGTAGCTACCCGGGCCAAGGGTACGGGTGTTCCATCCGCGTACACTGTTGGCGCCTCCGCCGAAGTATCGTTTTTCAAAAGGCAGGATGGTGGAATTACCGTAAGGATAAGCCATTCCCAAAGCCAAATGAGCAGCAATGGTTCTGTTATCGTTGAATGCGTATGAAGCAGATATATCAAAATCTCCCTTCACGTACTCGGAATAGGGTAATTTGAAAAAAAGACTCAAATCCCTCTTCGTTCTTGCTGCCACCTCCAAAACTGGTCACTAAACGAGGTAACCACCCTGCAAGCTCTACCCCCTGAACGAACACGGACAGGAATGACCGGCATTGCTCCTCTTGAGATGCGGTTATAATTAGTGTAGGTTATATTGTAGGCTGTGCGCATTATAAGTTGCTCATCGTAGCTGTATCGCAAAATAGGATTGGCTTCTTCGCTCAGATACAAATCCTTGAACCTATCTGACGACCAAGGCATCCTTACGTAGGTAATGCCGACAGGTTCCAACACACTAAGAAGCTTCCAGTCCATCGAAGACCATTGAAAACGAGATGACAGATTAAAAAAACTGCCTCAGGTACTCGGGCCTCTTCTGAAAGTTGGTGCCCACTGAAAACTCCGTAGATGCTGATGGCCTGTCTCTTAACTGATTCATAAGCCAGGGGGGGAGCAGCAGTTGAGGAATTGAAAGAAACACCTCAGCACCATATTCATAGTAGCTCTTGTCGATAAGGTTAAGGCTGTCGGTAGCTCTGATAAATTCGTAGGCAGCATTCAGCCTTACGCGGAATGTCTCACCTCCCTTAAGGAAGTTGCGGTGTTCATACGTAATGTTGCTGGCCACTCCAAGGTCACCCGCAGAATTGGTTCCATCAACACCAAACTGCATGAAGTGCAGATTTCCCGGAAAAAGGATAATCCTTGAATCAATATATGCTGAGTCGTTACGCTCAGCAGTAGACATATTGATGGAGGTCTGGCTCACCGGGCCCATACCGTTTAGAGAGGCGTAGGTTCTCTCAACCAACCTGTCGGAATAGAGCCGGCCGGGACGTAAAAACATGTTGTAATAAATAGCCTGGGGGGGACGAAGAAAGGGATCTTGCCCGGAGATGATCTCTACACCCTTGATTTGCACAGTATCGAGAAGATTGTGCCTGGCTGAATCCTCAAGAAGAGCCGGATCGACACCATTGATAACTGTAATATTCCTCATAGTGTACTGCTGATGCCTGGTTGTGTCAGATGGATTATTCAAGCCCAGTACAACATCCACCTGATTGCTACCTACGGTGGTGTCGGCAATAAAATAGAAATTATCCTTCAAAAAAAATTGTAATATCCCCCCCTGTTTCTGAGGACAGTTGTCATTCTCTCCCTTCCAGCTTCCAATACGGAAAGGTCGAAAATGTCCCCCCCTCTTTCATAAGGTCCAGCCTCCGGTTCTCAGACAGCAGATTATGTATAGTCGTATCAACTGAACTGACAGTATCTCTAAAAATGCGGATTCGGTGAGGCTCATTAAGCGTTACGTCATACCTCACCTCGGCTTTTTGCCTCTCTTTACGACATTTGTATCCACTTCAGCGTTCAGATAGCCCTTGTTGCTGAGATGAAGGCGTATCTGTTCCGAAGAGACAACTGTTAGTTGTTCGTTGTATAATACCGGAGGTTCGCCATACTTGAGCAGCTGCCTTCCAAACCATGTGGAATCATTCTCGGGAATATTGTACATATGCAGTTTTATTTTTCCGAGAATAGGCATCGATGAGTTGGGTTTCTGCCTGAGATAGGGTTTCAGTTCGGAGGTTCCGATACCTCTCACTTCTGATTTCACACTTACCTTGTTGAGAAGATAACTCCCCCTCTGGTACTTTTTTTGGTCACACTGCATGAAGCAAGTGCCACCAAAGCAAGCAGGCATATAAATTTTCTTTTCAGATTACTCATCATCCTCTTTTTTTCTGACAACCCTTAAATCAAAAAGGTCTCTGAACGATTTCGCCTCCCTGGTTACCACAACTCCTATTCCCTGTGTAGTGGGCGTTCGGCGATAGAACCTCTCGTTTGCCCTGTTGAACGCTTTTATCATAAACCAGTTATTAATATCGTACTTAAGCTCAAACTCTCCCATAAAGGCTTGCTGACTTGCCAGCATGCTTTTATCTCCATAGCTGAGGTTGGTGGAGATATGTAAACGGTCGTTAAGCAAACTTGTAGATACGTCAACACCCATTCTCACATTATCGAAGGTTCCATCTATCGATTCCAAGTTTGTACTGATAGACCAGTTATCACTTAATGCGCCGGCAAACAGCGCGTCAAGCCCTTTGGAGAGTGTGCTTGCAGCGAATTTGGTGAACATTGACGACCCGAAATTCATATCTGATGATCCTTCAGACGGGATAAAACTTCCGGTGGTAGCAAGATAAGCAAACTGCAGAATCTTTGTCTCCTCGTTGTTTATAAAGCTGTTTACTCGGAGCTGAATATCGTTGGAGCTTTCGGGCAGCTCTATATCGTATTGCAGATCCATGGCTTCAAGATCTCCCTGATAAGCAGCAGCGCGTTCACCGGCACTCGCGTGTTTGCCAGCTCTGATGCAAAAGTGTTGCTGAGTGCCGCAAGGTCAGCTCTTACAGGAAGGTAAGCGGTTATATTGAATTGAGTATTCAGCGGATCGCCCTCCATGGTTAGCATACTGCCTTCGCGTATGTTAAAGTCGATGGTTCGTAGATTCTGTAGATTGTAATGGAATTTTCCGCCGTGTATTACATAGTCACCGTAGAGACGTACCTGAGGAGTGGATCTTGAGTTAAAGTTGATGTTCAACTCACCCTCTCCGCTTGCTTCAAGCGCGTTTCCGGTGGTAGGATCCAGAACGACACCCATCTCTAACAGCTGGTTCAGATTCAGTGTCGCCCTCATTAAAATGGGAATTCCCGCCGAGGTGGTCGTATTGACAATATCTAAGGGAGTGTTGTCTTTACGTAAAACGACAATGAATCAATCTTTTCGTTGCTGTTGACATAAACAATGCCGCTATACTCCGTAGCACTGGCCGTTTGCGGAAGTACCACCATGACATCGGACTTACTGGAGCTCGTTAAGTTCCCATCTCCATATATTCCTGATGGAGACCCGGCCACATTCAGTTCTCCCGAAAGTTTAAGAGTACCATAAACCATCTGATCAGTACGGCCTGGGTTATTAAGCAGAGTAAAGTCGTTGAACCGTATACCGGCATTATATACCACTCGCCCGAAATTAGTATGCGACAGGTTCACGTTCAATATTGCGGTATGTTTGTTCTGGTCGCGAATGACCAGATTCCTGAGCCCAACGTTGTCTCTGCTTATCTCTATTGTGTCCGATACATGATATGTTACGTTTGTATAAGCCACCTTCATAACTCCCTGGTCTATACCCACCCATCCTTCAGTAACCGGTTCCGACAATTTTCCGGTGATATGAATATCGGAATTGAGATGCCCTGAGAGTTCACTGAAGATATTGGCTGTCAACGGTTGAATGGATTTCAGGTTGAACTCATCAATCTTAAAACTCACATCCATGGGTAACGGACTCTGATCACCTGTGGGTATATAGCCGGTAATATGAAGCTTCTTTTCATTTTTATTCTCAAGAAAAGCGTTCAGGTCGAGTCCGTTGTAAAGATTATCCCAGTTCCCTTCTATCCGCATGGTCCCAATGGTATCCTTATGAACTGTGATGTTTTCGATGCGAAGGCCTTCGGTACGTATTATAGGGGTTTCAAGAGCCTGACGAACAAAAATCTGACCATTTATAGAGCCTGAGAACCGGGATATGTTAAACCCGGCCAAAATATTCGCCAGCTCAGTATTGTTGAAATATATCCTTATATTATCGGCTTCACTTCTTGAAGCTACTCCGTCAATACCAAGCATAAGCATATTCTGTTCACGGATACCGAAGTTATTTATAGCGATGCGATCTTTGTGGTAAGAGATTGTGGCATCGTTCAAATCGATCTTCTTATCGTTAAACATTACTGTAACAGGGTGAAGGCGGATATTAGAAGCAAGTTCATCGTTACGGTCGCGGAGGAACGCCATTGTCACCAGTAATTCGCCGTTAGAGCGAGTGTTAGCCTGCTTCAGATCGTACGTGAGCAGGTTTACCACCGAATCGAGAGAGGCGGTGCTGTTTAGCCTGGCGTTGACATACCCGCTGTTCTGGACGAGGTAGGAGTTGACGTTCAGCCCCCCCATTCCCGACGAACGCCTGTTGTTGATATCAATTTTAGTCTCGCGCACATCTTTATTACCGAACATCAGCCGCGGGATATAGGCTTTTATTTTTACTGATTCATCTTCCCGCATATTAACCTTGCCACTAATAGTAGCCGGGTCCACGTTGTAAAAAGGTAGCGAGAATGCATAGGAGATATCCTCCGTATTATTCAGCGAGATATTAAATTGAAAGTTGTTTCTGACAGCTTCTGTGCCAGGCACATTATCTTGTTTATTCTCTTTCTCAGTAATTACCGAGGGCAGATGATGACGCAACACCTGCATCAGCTCCTTGCCAATAGTGGAAAAATAGTAATCGCCAGTCACCTCGGCTTCAACAAAAGAGGAGAGGATCTTCAGTCTTTTCCCCTCACCCTCATCAGGAAGCGACTGCAGATAGACAGCACCGGGATTGTAAATAAAACTACTGTCAGCAAGGGAGATGTTGTCAATTACCGCGGTTCCTGTCATATCATCAATAGAGCTGCCAGAAAGGTCGCTGTCTATAGTAAGGCTAATGAATGGATCTTTCCAACCCTTCACATCAATAAATGGCCTCAGGTCGAGACGGCCTATGTTGCCATTCACGACAAAGCCTAAACCATCACCGAAAGTAATATCGCCGGAGAGGTCGATCTTATTGCGCTCTGTATCTGTAAAATGCTTCCTTTGACATTATTTCCACTGTAAGTGCCGTTAAAATGAAGATTGTTGTAAAGGTAGTCTCTGAACACTACCGATTCAACATCTCCTTCAGCAACAACAGTGACCCCCCTGAATTATGAATGACAGAGACCTTTGCTTCTGCACGCATGGTTGTGTTACCCACGCCGGGCCCTTCTCCAATGATGTTCGCTACCTGTATATTGCCGGCGGTGACAGGCCCTTCAAATATGAGTCTACTGAAGCTGTCGGTCATGCGGCCTGTTCCCCCCCTCATAGTAACGTCGCCTTGTTGAGTTAAAGCAGAACCGTCATACCTGAAATAGCCCAGTTTACCCTTTGCTTTCATCTGCAGCTTAATATCGCCCAACGCCAGCAGTTGTACAGGGGGGGACTTATACTGAATTGCCCCCGATACGGATAAACGCTTCCAGATCATCCTGGGTGATTTCCAGTGAACGTATATCTAAGTCGATGTCGCTATTGTTGAAATTGCTGAAATCGGCAACAGATCCTGACAGTTTAATCTGTGTTCCAGAGCCATAATGAAAGCTGAAACTGTTAATTTTTGCCATTGGCAGCTGCCCCCCCGTAGCATCTACTTCGAAAGAAAAAGGCTTATCCAAATGTGCAAAGCGCTGTGAGAAGATAGCCACATCCTTAAAATCTGTCTGTTCGCTCTTCGCTTTGACTGAAAACTCTTTTGTTTTTCTGTTGAAACGTGCGCCTGTGACCTCTATACGTGTATTATTGAGTGCCAGTATAACCTTACCTGATGTTATAGTTTCTCCCTTTGCCAGGGCATCGGCCTTAAGATCGCTTATGGTAATCCCTGCATTATTTTCGGTAAAACTGAGTAGCCTCACAGCGGCCTGCATATCTTCAATGCTGAGGAAATCTGCTTTCCCACTGAAATTCAAATCGCGCACATCTATGTGGTTTGCATTGAACTGCCCGGGTGTTTGAGGGACCGAAAGGATGTTGTAACTGAGCCGTCCATCCTTCAACTCTACATCTTCAGCCATTATATGCCAGGATTTTTCTTTTTAACTTGTTGTTGTATTCCTTTTCTTTGGTCAAAAGATGTCGATTATAACTGGAAGTTGAAAGGATCGTCGGGTGTTTCACGGTAAATATCTGCCACAAAATTTCCAATCCCACTTTACGGACAGAGAGCTTGTTCCTCAGGAGGTCCATTGCATGGATACGGACTGTTAGCTTTCCTGCATAGAGCAGCGTATCCTGCTGTTGATCTTCCACATAAAGCCCTTTCAGCTCAACGGTATTGAAGAGCCGGATACGAATACCTTCCAATCGGGCTTCGGTGCCGATGACAGGCTCTAATTTCTCCAACGCAAAATCGGCAGCATGTTTTTGTACAGCAGGAATGCTGAAAGAGATGAAAAGTATTATATTTACAAATATAATACTGATAACGACAATAGCGAGTATGCGGGCAAATTTTGCAACCAAATCAATATAAACGAATAGGTAATTTACAACGACTCTTTGTTGATGCAATATTACAAAAAAAAGGAGGTAAGAGTGGAAGTAAGTGGAATTTTTAACCAAAAAAATAAGGTTATTTGGACTTTTTCCACAAAAGTGAACTGTCTCCATAGCTAAGGAACCTGAAATAGTTGTTTAATGCATAGTCGTATATTTTGCGCCAATCGTCACCAACAAAAGCAGCGATTAGCAAAAGTAATGTGCTTTGAGGCTGGTGAAATTGGTGATAAGAGCATCGGGGGTAATGAAATTCATAACCGGGAACAATAATTATACGCGTGGCAGCAAGCAGACTGTCACTATGTGTACGCTCCAGATAATGGCGAATACTCCTAAGAGCATCTCCGGGGTTATGCTTGCATTATCTATATCATTTCATAAGGCTCCCACTGATTAACACTGAGCTCATGCATAGGCAATTCAGGATTATCATGTAGTTTCCTGCCTATATAGTAGAGGCTCTCCAGAGTACGCATGGAGGTAGTTCCCACCACAATGAGGCTTCCTTTGTTGTTAAGAATCTTATCAATGGTTGAAACGGGCACCGAAATAAATTCAGAATGCATCTCATGGGCGGCGACAGTACCCGATTTAACCGGTTTAAAGGTGCCTGCACCCACATGAAGGGTTACCTCTGCGGTTTGAATGCCCCCCCTTTCCCTTATGCGTTCAAGTACTTCCGGAGTGAAGTGCAGACCGGCCGTTGGTGCCGCTACTGAGCCCTCTATCCGGGAATAGACTGTCTGGTAGGTCACATCATCCTTCGCTTCAGACGGACGATTAAGATAGGGAGGTATAGGCAGCTTCCCCCGCCGCTTCAAGTATCTCCGAGAATGTATATTCACCGTTATTCCATGAAAAATCGACGATCGTTTCCTGTGCAGGGTTGCCGGTTTTTTTGAGCTGTAAGCCTCACTACATCACCTCTCAGAGGGATATCCATTGTCAGTGGCCCGCTCTTCCATCGTCTGGCATTTCCGATCATACATTTCCAGGAACAGTGCTGCCGCTGCTGAAAACTCAGTGCATAGTCGGCCGGGTACAGAGGTGAAAGACAGAAAACCTCAATATGTGCACCTGTCTCCTTGCGGAAAAGAAGGCGGGCGTGGATTACCCGGGTGTTGTTGAACAGAAGCAGACTGTTGTCAGGCAGCTGACCTGGTAAATCGGCAAATGGCAACGATGTTATCCTCGAACCTCGGTAAAGCAAAAGCTTTGATGCATCTCTATGCTCAAGAGGGTATTTGGCAATTTTTTCATCAGGAAGAGTATAGTTGAAACGGGATATCTGCAGTTGTTGGATTTTATCCTTTTTCATTTTTTTACAATCGTAAAAACTATTTTTCGTAATTATTAATGCATTTATTCCACAAAATTAGTCAACTTTGCAACAGGTAACAAAATTATCACACCCTAAACAGGCTTTTCCATGGAAAATTTGCCTGAGGTACGGATTAATTACACCATAGAAAATGAACAAATTATCAGTAGGCGACAAGGTACGTTTCCTCAACACAGTAGGCGGAGGAACAGTAAAAGGTTTTTAAACAAGCAACTTGCGGTTGTGGAAGATGAGCATGGATTTGATGTGCCTGTACTTATATCGGAATGTGTGCTTGTGGAGTCAGCAGGAAACGAAAAGTTAGGGCAAGCCCCTGAGGATCAAACGGTATTGCAGGACAAAAAAACCTTCTCAGGATAATATGGCTGTATCATTCAAACCGGTTGCTAAAACAGAGAATGCAGAGATCCCTGAAGAGACTCCTGAGGGAGAAAACATTACTGTATGCCTGGCCTTTCTGCCTACAGATATGAAAATATTAACACTACACCTTACGAGTGTTATTTCGTGAACGACAGCAACTACTATCTCTTTTCAACTATATGAGCAGAGAGAACAACTCCTGGAAAAGCCGTTACAGCGGCTCGGTGGAGCCGAATACCAAAATTTTCATAGAAGAGTTCGACAAATTTGAACTGAACAACTTAGAAAAGGTATGCGTGCAGTTTATTGCGTTCAAACACAACAAACAGTTCAGGTTCAAGAATCCATGTTCGGTGGAACTTCGAATTGACACTGTGAAGTTTTACAAGCTGCACTGTTTCCGCGAAAACGACTATTTCGAAGATGATGCGCTTATATATTATGTTATGCAGGACGACCTGCCTGTGAAGGAGATTCTTGTCTCTGCCGGCGACCTTGAGAGGATTGTAAAAGAGAAGGAACAGATAGAAAAACGCCCCCCCAAAAGACAGCGCATCGAAAAAAAAGAAAAAAAGTCCCGTAATTGAAATTGACCTGCATATTGATGAGCTACTTGATACCACAACGGGAATGAACAGTGCCGATATATTGGAGTATCAGTTAAAGAAGTTTAACGAAGTGATGAGTGAACACATAAACGATAAAAACCGAAAAATTGTATTTATCCACGGGAAAGGCGACGGCGTTCTTAGAAATGCCATCATAAAGGAGCTGAAGAAGAATTATCCAAAATGTTATCATCAGGATGCTTCATTTCAGGAATACGGATATGGAGCAACAATGATAACCATTAAGTAATAAAACAGAGAACAAAATGAAAAGAGTTATCTTAATCTTTATGGCGTCGGTACTACTTACCGGCTGCGATCTCATTAGTAGAATCGGGGGGTGCCTACCAGCTCTCTCAGAGCGAATACCGATACCATTCGCTCGATAATATACTTGTGGCAGGGATAAACTTGGGTAATGCCTCAAGCATATCGGTCTCAAACCTGGCATCCATAGCCACTGTCCTTGCGGGAGGCTCAAGCAGGCAGAACATACCTTTCAGCATGACGCTCAATATGGATGTAACAAACCCTAATACAGCAGCTGCTTTCCTTGATGCGCTGGATTACACAATTCTTATCAATGAGATGGAGTTTGCTACGGGAAAATGGATATTCCTATCCGCATTGAACCGGGAGAGACAAAGGTGGTACCTATACCTGTTAGTATCGACCTGAAAACCTGATGAACCGCTATTCGCAGGACAGGGTTACGAAGGAGATGAGTGACTTCCTGGGAATAACCCCCCCAACTCAACCTCAGTGACGGTGAAGCTGTGGCCTAAGCTTACAGTAGGCCGAAAACTTGTAAAAGTACCGGCCGCCATACCCATAATATTTAATTTTGGCGGGAAGGATTAGTCTATTTACGGCAGACACGTTGTCTGAGACATGGAATTGGATTGAACTTCGTAAGATGACCTCGGGATTGATTTTTTTCAGGCATATGGTGTCTGACGACATGGCAATTGTAAAAGTGTTTGAAAACAGCTGTTTTGCTATTTCCCGGAATTGTTTTTTATAGCTATCTTTGCGTAAATGATTTTCTAACTCTAATTCCACCTTATGCAATCAATTAAAGAGCTCTACAGGATAGGTAACGGACCATCGAGTAGCCACACCATGGGACCTAAAAAAAAGCAGCCTCTCTGTTTGCTGAAGCAAACCCCCCCGATGCCGGGCGTTTTGAGGTGACACTTTATGGAAGCCTTGCAGCAACCGGAAAAGGTCACCTAACCGACATAGCTATATTAAGTGTACTTGAACCTGTTGCACCGGCCACCATTGAGTGGTTGCCAAAGACGTTCTTGCCTTTTCATCCTAACGGACTTAAAATAGAGGCATATGACAGCAACGGAGAGCTGATGGACGTGCAGACGGTATACAGCATAGGAGGCGGCACCCTTTCCGATGGAAAAAAATACGATCGGACTCTCTGAAAACGAGGGAAAAGATATATATCCGATGACCACAATGACAGAGATAATGGAGTGGTGCGAAAGGACAGGCAAAAGCTATTGGGAGTACGTGGAGGAGTGCGAGGGAAAAGATATATGGGATTATCTGGGAAAAGTATGGGATGTAATGAAAGCATCCGTAAAGCGGGGGGGACTCGATAATGAAGGGATACTGCCGGGACCGCTTAGCCTCCACCGGAAAGCAGCAAGCTACTTTATAAAAGCCAAAGGCTATAAGGCATCATTACAATCTCGCGGATTAGTGTTTGCCTACGCACTGGCGGTATCGGAAGAGAATGCCGCAGGCGGTGAAATTGTAACGGCGCCCACATGCGGCTCCAGCGGCGTGGTTCCTTCGGTGCTCTATCACCTTGAGCAGATTCGTGAATTCAGCAAAACAGAATGCTGCGTGCATTGGCAACTGCTGGGTTATTTGGAAATATTGTAAAGAAAAACGCATCTATCTCGGGTGCCGAGGTGGGGTGTCAGGGAGAAGTGGGTGTTGCCTGCGCTATGGCTGCCGCAGCTGCCAGCCAGCTTTCGGAGGTAGCCCCGCTCAGATAGAATATGCTGCCGAGATGGGACTGGAGCACCACCTGGGGATGACCTGCGACCCGGTTTGCGGACTGGTACAAATACCATGCATAGAACGAAATGCCTATGCTGCAGCGCGTGCGCTGGATGCCAACCTATACTCTTCGTTCACAGACGGAATTCACCGGGTATCGTTCGACAGGGTGGTAAATGTGATGAAAGAGACCGGGCACGATCTACCATCTTTATACAAAGAAACGGCAGAAGGAGGCCTTGCCAAAGGGCATACATTCACCTGAAAGTTTAATAAAACAAGCAAGCTCATTGCTCATAAGCTTATGCCAAAGGGCATACATTCACCTGAAGGCCGGAAATACGGGATATGACTGCAGTCACCGATAACAACAGATTTTTTTTCCTCTGTTCATACTTTTCCCGGAATTTTACCGTTATATTAACGGTATTACGTAATTAAGCTGCATTGTAAAAAAATGATAGACTATATTAAAGGCGATGTCGCCGAACTAACACCGGCCTCCGTAACATTGGAATGCGGAGGTATCGGTTACCAGATGAATATTTCACTGAACACCTACGGTGCCATTCATGAAAAGCCGGCAGCCAAACTCTATGTGTATGAATCTATTCGAGAAGACGCACATGTTTTGTTCGGCTTCATGGATAAACATGAACGGGAACTGTTCTTGCACCTTATAAGCGTTTCTGGCGTAGGGCCAAGTACGGCCAGGGTAATACTCTCATCGTTCAGCTCAAAAGAGCTGGAGGTTATTATCGCTAATGAAAATACAGCAATGCTGCAGACAGTCAAGGGTATAGGAGCAAAACCGCACAGCGGATAATCGTGGATTTAAAAGACAAGATCAAGATAACCGATGAGAGCGGTATAGTTAAACCGTTTCAAAAGCGATCTGTCGGAGACAGGCCATGCTGCAGTCTCAGCCTTGGTGATGCTGGGGGGGTTTGTTCAGACAGCCTCAAACAAGGTGGTATCAAAAATTATAAAAGAAGCACCCTCACTACCGGTAGAAGGTGTTATCAAAGAGGCATTGAAGAGATTATAACAACAGCTGGTTACGTAATACACATTTTGAATTCAAGAATCGTATATTGCTGTTGTCTCTCTGAAAAAAAACTGTTTACATATTACTCCTCTATATTCTGTTCCCCCTGAATGGAATGCCAGTTTATTTTGCTTATGCTAACAGCACAGTTTTACCGCCCGACAGCGTTGAGACTGGGCTCATGCCAAAAGATACTGCTGCCGTAACACTGCCTTTTAATCGGCAGGGGGGGCTGCCTGTTAGACTGCAAAATCCTTCTAATGTTGTAACGGAAGTACGCTACGATTATCGCTCCAACCTCTATATCTTTGAATATAAGGTGGGTGATGCAGTGATAAACACTCCCGTCACCATGACTCCGAAAGAGTATATGGAATACCGGTCGCGACAGATGCAATCGGACTATTTCAGAGAAAAAGAACTCCCTTAACCGTGACGGTTTAAGGCCATCCTCACGATACTCGTCACTCTCAGGTATTCGCAAAAGGACAAATCAGCCAGGGACAATTTCGGCCCTGGGGGGGCATAAGGTTCACTGCACAGGGATCTGTAGAGATATCAGCTGGGATTAAACGGGATTTTACCGGTAATCCGGGCATTCCGCAACGGTCACGAGTAAGAAATATATTCGATTCAGACCAGCAGATAAAGCTAAATATGAATGCCAAAGTGGGGGGGAAAAGATAAATTTCGATATCAATTACAATACCGATGCTACCTTTGATGCAGATGCAAACAGATAAGGCTTGCTTATAAGGGTGATGAAGACGAGATAATTAAAAATATTGAAGCGGGAAACGTTAACATGTCCACAACCAACTCGCTTATTGACGGCGGAGCAGCGCTGTTGGGCATAAAATCGGAACTGCAGTTTGGTAAACTGCGGGTAAATACGGTCATCTCTCAACAACAGTCGGAATCACAAACCGTTAATACCGGCGGTGGGGGGGTACAAACTACACAATTTGAGCTTAACGCCGACAAGTATGATGAGAACCGCCATTTTTCCTGGGACATTACTTCCGCGATACCTATGATAATGCATTGGCAAAGCTCCCTTATGTGCAGTCATCGGTATCCATAACAAGGATGGAGGTGTGGGTGACCAACAAACGAGGGGGGGAGTATGACAGGGTTAGAAATATTATTGCATTTGCCGACCTGGGGAACACAACAACATACATAACCCGATGTGGACAGCGCAAGGCTCGTCAGACGTTCCTGACAATATGTCCAACACCATGTATGGCGAGCTTGTCTCTAACTACCCCCCCGGTGCACGCAATCTGAGTGAAACGGAAAACACCCTCCCCCCCGGCAGCATCGTCCCGGGCACGGACTATGAAAAGCTGGAGAATGCGCGACTCCTGAGTCCCTCTGAGTACAAATACCGCCCTCAGCTTGGATATATCTCCCTTAACATGCCGTTACAGCCTGATGAAGTGCTGGCAATTGCTTACGAATACACATATAATGGCAGGGTGTACCAGGTGGGAGAGTTCTCCGGTGAAGTGGGAAGCGTTTCTGCAGGTAACGGCGACAGGCAAAAGGGTGCCCTGTTTGTTAAACTGCTGAAACCTGTTTCGTTCTCTCCACGGTCCCCGGCATGGGGGGGCTGATGATGAAAACATCTACTCCATAGGATATGGAGCATACAATGTGCAAAAGGATCGCTTCAGGATGAATGTCACATACCAGAGCGATTCCTCAGGTATCTATATGAACTATCTACCAGGGAGTGGTGTAGACGACAAGCTGCTCCTCACCATAATGAACCTCGACAGGCTTGACTCACGCAATAATCCCAATCCCGACGGGATCTTCGATTTTCTTGAAGGCTATACAATAGACAGCGAAAACGGCTGGATTATATTTCCTGTTACTGAGCCGTTCGGGTCGCATCTGAAGAAAAAAATCGATAACGATGCCATTGCCCGCAAATATGTATATCAGGAGTTGTATGATTCAACGCTCACCGCAGCACGACAGGTCCCCGAAAGAAATAAGTTCCGTTTGAGTGGCGAGTACAGAGCTCTTCCGCCCATGAGATAAACCTAAACGCAGTGAATGTGGAAAGGGGGGGTTCGGTAAGGGTCACTGCCGGCGGTATTCCCCTTACCGAAGGTGTTGATTACACGGTTGATTATCTCTCAGGTATTGTAAGCATCATTAACCGTTCAGTTCTTGAATCGGGAACACCTGTGAGTGTAACTCTCGAAAACCGCCTTATGTCGCATCTGCAACGCAAGACACTGATGGGTATCAACCTGTTATACGATTTTTCAAAGGACTTTTCAGCAGGAGTCACGCTGATGCACTACTACGAGAAACCACTAATAATGAAAAGTGCTTACGGAGACGAATCTGGCAAAAAAATACGTTGTGGGGGGGGCAAACCTTTCCTACAGAAGAAAGTCGTATGCGCTAACCAACCTGATTGATATGCTGCCTTTTGTGGATGCTACAGCACCTTCTCAACTTTCGGCAAACCTGGAGTTTGCTCACTTGATTGCCGGACACTATAAAAACAGATACACGGGCGAATACTCCTATATTGATGATTTTGAAAGTTCATCGACGAGCATCGATCTTCGTACACCCTACTCCTGGTCACTCGCCTCCACTCCGCTTAACAACACGTCCTCAGGACTGTTTCCGGAGGCGGCACTCTCTAACAATACCGATTATGGAAAAACCGCGCGCTGATGGCATGGTTCTATATCGATGGCATCTTCACCGGAAGGAATTCGAGCCTGACACCTGCTCATATCAAAACGATCACACCCAACTCTCCGACCACCGGGTAAGGGAGATATTTGAGAGGGAGATTTACCCCCCCAACAGGGATGCCTATTACGGACAGCCAGCCACCATTCCTGCACTTAATATCTCCTACTATCCTAACGAACGGGGACCTTATAACCTTGATAGTAATGTGGACGGTAAAGGAAATCTACTCAATCCGGAACAACGTTGGGGTGGTATCACACGACGAATGGATACCCGCGATTTTGAGGCAGCAAACATTGAATATATTGAGTTCTGGCTGATGGATCCTTTTGTGAATGACACGCTCGGCACTTCAACAGGTGGCGACCTCTACTTCAACCTTGGTGATATATCGGAAGATGTGTTGAAAGACGGAAAAAAAGTTTTTTTTGAGAATGGGTTGCCTGTTGATGGCGATACTACGGCAGTGGGATACACAGTATGGGGGGGTAAATACCCGAAGCGGCAGTCCACAGTTTATGCCTTCGACAACTCTCAGGGGATGGAAGCACGACGGTTGCAGGATGTAGGGCTGAACGGACTGAGCAGTGAAGAGGAGAAAGTGTATCCATCATATGCCAACTACCTGAACGAACTTCGTCCCCCCCGGTTATCGGGTGAAACTATTTCAGCAATGGAAGCCGACAGCCACTCACCGTTAAACGACCCTGCAGGGGGGACAAATTCCGCCATTATAGAGGGGGGGCGGAACAGGATCGCATGCAGATGAGCATACTCGAGAGATATAAATATTTCAACGGCACTGAAGGCAATTCACTTGCATCTGATGAAGATGCACGCTATTCTTCAATATCGCGATCCACTCCTGATGTGGAGGACATAGATAACGACAATACACTCAATGAGAATGAATCATATTATCAGTACAGGGTATCGCTTAGGCACGAAAATATGGAGACGGGAAGCAACTTTATTGTCGACAGGCGTGAAGTGAGCGTGAGATTGCGGAACGGACAGGACGGGAAGGTCAATTGGTACCAGTTTAAAATACCTGTCAGGGATTATCAGCAAAAGATTGGCAATATAAATGGGTTCAACAATATCCGGTTTATGAGAATTTTTCTTACCGGCTTTGAAGAACCTGTCTTTCTAAGATTCGCCACACTTGAACTGGTACGTAGTGAGTGGAGAAGTTACACGAAAGATCCTGTAACAGGAGGAGAAGTCACAGGCACAGGTAGCCTTGACATTTCAACAGTGAACATTGAAGAGAACGGCAATCGCACACCGGTAAATTATGTTTTGCCTCCGGGGGGGTTACACGTATTCTTGATCCGGGACAACCTCAGCTCAGACAGGAGAATGAGCAGTCGCTTTCTATAAAGGTACAAGATCTTGAGCCGGGGGCCTCCAGGTCGATCTACAAAACAGTATGTATGATATGCGCCGCTATAAAAGGCTGCAGATGTTTGTACATGCGGAGCAGCTGCCGGAAGTCCCCCCGGCACATTACAGGATGGGGGGGATCTTTCAATATTCTTGCGTCTGGGGGGGTCGGACTACAGGGATAACTTCTACGAGTATGAGATACCTCTGCTAATTACTCCTGAAGGGCAGTACAGCACCAATAGCCCGACCGGGCAGAAGACGGTATGGCCACTGGAAAACATGTTCGATTTTCCTCTTGAGCTGTTCACCGGCCTGAAGCTGGAACGTAATGCAGAAAAACACCGTAGTGGTGGTGCTGACTATTATATCCCCCTACTCGCTTTACGACCCGGATAAACCGGGAAACAGGATAACCATTATTGGTAATCCTTCGCTGGCAGAAGTGAAGGTGATGATGATTGGCATCAGGAACCATTCTGACAGGAATCAGTCGGGGGGGAAGTATGGATAAACGAGCTACGCTTAAGCGAGTTCGATGAAAAGGAGGTTGGGCGTTTCAGGGAAATATGCAGCTGGCACTGTCAGATATCGGTACTGTCGCCTTCTCTGGAAGAAAGAGACAGCCGGCTTTGGTGCTCTCAGCAGGAGCCTTTTGCAACGACGCAACGATGACTATTTATCAATGCATATGTCTTTTAATTTGGAGTTAGGACGTTTCTTCCAAGGCAGGCAAAGGTGACGGCACCGTTTCAATACTCCTATTCAGACCGGACATGGACCCCCCCGCTCTACGACCCCCCCTTTAACAGAGATATCCTGCTCTCCGAATCATTGAAACAGTCCAAAAACAGGCATCATCGCGATTCTATTCAAAACATCTCAACTACAAGTTCTATAAACAAAAGCATTAGCCTGAGCAATGTAAAAGTAAATATCAGTAGTAAAAACCCGATGCCATACGATCCGGCCAACTTAAGCTTCACCTTTGCCAGGAACATTAATGAACTTCACAGCCCTGATACCGAGTACGCAACGGTACTCGATTACCGGATACAGGCGGACTACGAGTACTCCCCTTTAATGAAATCCCTGGAGCCTTTTAAAAATATAAAAGACAACTCCGGATGGCTGAAACCGGTTAAAGCGCTATATTTTAATTTACTCCCAAACAACATCAGAGCAGGTTCACTGTTAGTGCGTAATTATCAGGAGAAACAGCTCCGGAGCCTCAATGCCCAAGGAGATGGAACAACACAGTCGCAACGGCAATACCTTTCGTTTAGCCGCAATTTCTTTTGGGACCGGGATTTTTCCATCACGTGGGATCTGACGAGAAACCTGAAAGCATCGTTTCATTCGGGTACGATAGCCGAAATTGAAGAGCCTTATCTGCAAGTGAATAAAAAGATTAACCGGAGCGATTATGAAATATGGAAGGATTCTGTGATCCACAGTATACGTGAGCTAGGGAAACCACTCAACTACGAGCAGGCGGCCAACGTTACATATATCCTCCCGTTCGCTCATATAGCACCGCTTGACTGGATCAGTTCGAGTGCAGCATATAACTCCCGCTACCGGTGGGAACGCGGAGCTGTTGTCGATGATGAAAATACAGGCAACTTTCTACAGAACGATTTTGCACTTTCAGTAAACAGCAGGTTCAACCTGGTGTTGCTATACAATAAGATTCCTTCCTGCAGAAGGCGAACAGTATTTTAACGGAGGGGGGGCGGGACCTATGCAGGCGGACATCTCGCCGGCGGAAGGAAGTACTCCCGGTTACGACATTGCAAGTTATGCCATGAGAGCAGTGATGATGGTTCGCAGTATCAACCTGAATTTTGGATACATGACACGTACCAGCCTGCCTGGATATGATAAGATGATTGGCGACATTTTCGGCCAACATAACGGTGCTGACGGGCTGCTTCCCGGATTGGGGGGGTTTGCCTTCGGATTTGATGGCGGAAAGAGATTCATAGAGAGAATGAAAGAAGACAACCTATTGGTAATAAACAAAAACAATATTACACCCGCCATAAGTAACCGGAACAAAAAAATATGAGACTGGAAGTTTCCCTGGAACCTTTCCCGGGATTAAAAATCGACCTTAACGCTCTCTACGAGGATAATCGGCGTACAGAATTTCAATTTATGTTTGAGGAGATGCCTGTGGTTCACGGTGGCAGTTTTGCAATGACTACCATCTCCCTCTCATCAGCATTTGAAACCAGAGAGCAGGTAAAACTACTTCTCAAGTACATTCGAGAGGTTTCGGAAAAACAGGGAGGCTATCGCATCAAGAGTAAGGGGCCAATATGAACTTTCACACTACCCTTCCAGTGGATTTCTGGCTGGAAGCAGCTACGCAGGACAACCGTTTGACCCGGCAACAGGTGATGTTAACATTAACTCAGCCGAGGTGTTAATCCCTTCATTACTGGCAGCATATACAGGCAAGGATCCTAACAGCGTGGAGCTTACCGCCTTTCCCGGCATGAGGTCGCTGTTACCAAATTGGAACATATCGTTCGACATGATGTCAATATTGCCTGAACTGGGTGAGCATGTGAAGTCGTTAAACCTTGTTCATCAATACATATCGCATTACCGTGTTGGTTCGTTCTCATCTTATCTCAGCTGGGTGCCGGCAAACGATGATGGTGACCTGGGTTACATACGTGACGCCCTCTCAGGATCTCCTATCCCCCCTCAACACCATACGATATCTCAGCGGTAACCATTACAGAAAGCTTTCACCCGCTTATTGAGGCAAACAGCATACTGAGCAACAATATGAATGTAAGCCTGAGGATAAATAGGACAAGGGCGCTGAACCTGAATATCCCTTCATACAGGATAGTGGAGATGAATGATAACGATATTGTTGTTGGAATAGGCTACCGCATTGCCGATTTTAACCGGATAGCAGGATTCGGGTCAAACTCAATGCAAAGGGTCAGAAACAGTCGGTTGCCGGGAATAGCTGGAGAGAAAGGCCAATCTCACGCCTCCGAAACATTCAGTAACACTCTGAATCTCCGTTTCGATGTCTCTCACAAAACCACGAGTGCTCTTATCAGAAAAATTGAAGACGGTTTTACTCAGGCTACAAGCGGAATAAAGACCATAACTATACGTTTTACTGCAGATTACGAATTAAGCAGGGCTCTAACACTGCGTGCATTTTACGACAAGTTGATAAATACACCACTTGTTTCATCATCATCCTATCCGGGAGCAACAACAAATGCGGGGGGGTAAGTTTGCGGATAAACCTTATTCAATAGCCTGGTTCATCGGGGGGGTTGAAGCATTGAAACTGGCAGAGCGAAGTATTGAAACTGGCTAGGTATAACATTGAAACAATCTGTATGAAGTATTAAAACTGGCTGGGTGAAGCATATTCATATAGAAAGATGGTTTACCCGGCAACCAAAAATCATACAAAGGTGTTATATGAAAAAAGAGATGGCTGAGAAATACTGAAAATTAGAATAAAAACCGCTATTTTATCTTAATTAATGTTGCAAAACGGGCTTTCCTGCGTTTTTTTAATTTTAAGAGGATATGTTAAACAAAAAAAGTCGTTTATTTGTTAAATTAAAATGAACAAAGACGATCTTTGAAATAAAATAGTCACTTATAAAAAGAGGTTAGTAAAGAAAGTACAGTATGAAAAAAATCGACTATATGGTTGGTTGCCGTTGTTATGTTCACCACTTTTTTTTAGCTTTACTGTTTCTGCAGGTAAGATACATGAGGACAAGCATGGATATCCGCACCAAACAGTTCGATGAGCAGGTAAACAGAAGCTTGTACAACGTGATGAGGGATCTTGAGCAGGATCAGACACGCGATTACCTGGAGCAGGATATGATTGAATCGGAAACAGATATTCACAGTATTCCGCCCCCCCGCAGATGTCCCCCCCAAATATTTCAGAGCAGAAACAGGTGCAGCAATAACACAACCCGGAGGAAGTGATACAAGAATAAGGCTGAACGCACCACAGCAGTCGATGCGGCCGGATCAGCAAAGGGAGAGGGTGTTTTTATCACCCAGCCAGGCTTAAGCACAATCTCAAAACCCAGTATGATATGCAACAGTCGTTGTCGAAGCGATATCTTCACGAGCGCTCATTACTTGATGAGGTTATTTTTAAAATAATGAATCGTGCCAGTAATGAGCCTATTGAAAAAAAAGAATCGATTTCAACAAGGTTGAACAATATATTCGTTACGAGCTGTCATACAATGGATTGAACGAACCATTCAGTTTTCAGGTAGTGAATTACAACAATAAGGTGGTTTTTTTTCTTCTCCCGGCTTTTCGACAAAATACAAAGATGCGATTTACACTCAAATTCTGTTTCCTAACGATCCACCGGCAAAATTAAACCAGTTGAGGGTTTATTTTCCAACTAAAAGGAATTATGTGTATAGTGAACTTTCCTTTTTTTATACCATCGCTAATATTCACGTTTATACTACTGATAACGTTTATATTTACGATAGTATCACTGTTCAGGCAAAAGCGTTTGTCTGAGATGAAGAACGATTTTATTAACAATATGACGCATGAGCTGAAGACGCCAGTCTCCACCATCTCGCTTGCCACGCAGATGCTTAAGGATGAGTCTATCCTTAAGTCGCCCGAAGTGTTCAAGCATGTCACGGGAGTGATACATGATGAGACCAAAAGGCTCAGCTTCCAAGTAGAAAAGGTGTTGCAGATGTCGCTTTTCGACAAGCAGAAGACAACTCTGAAGATGAAAGAGATAGATGCAAACGACCTGGTGGTGAGTGTTGCCAATACTCATGTGCTGAAAGTGGAGAAGTTGGAAGGCATTCTGGACATTGATCTTCAGGCTGAAAAGTCCACAATACGCGTGGATGAGATGCACTTTACCAATGTGCTTTTCAACATCCTGGACAACGCGTTGAAATACAGAAAAAAAAGATGTTCCGCCTGAATTGATGATCCGTACACGCAACGAAGGGAACAAAATCATTATTACCATTGAGGATAATGGAATCGGGATGAGGAAGGAAGATTCGAAAAAGGTATTTGAACGGTTTTATCGCGTTCCTACCGGCAACAGGCACGATACAAAAGGATTCGGACTGGGGGGGCTGGCATACGTGAAAAAGATCGTAATAGACATGAATGGCACAATACGTGCCGAAAGTGAATTAGGTAAAGGCACCAAATTTATAATTAGTTTACCCGTAATAACACAAAATGATATGGAAGAGAAGTTAAAAATTTTTTTTATGCGAAGATGATGAGAATCTTGGCATGTTGCTCAGAGAATATCTCCAGGCAAAGGGTTTGATACCGATCTGTTTCCCGATGGGGGAGGCCGGTTTCAAAGGATTCGTGAAAACAAAATACGATTTGTGCATCGTTGACGTAATGATGCCTAAGAAAGACGGCGTAACGCTTGTTAGAGAGATAAGGACTATCAACACTGAAATACCTGTGATCTTTTTAACGGCCAAAAATATGAAAGAGGATGTACTTGAAGGCTTCAAAGCCGGAGCCGATGACTACATTACCAAGCCGTTCAGTATGGAAGAGCTGGTTCTTCGTATTGAAGCTATCATTCGCCGTGTGAAAGGCAAAAAAAGCAAGGAGCAGCAAGTATACAACTTTGGTACGATGACCTTCGACACTCAAAAGCAAATTCTTAATATCGGCGACATCCAGACAAAACTGACAACCAAAGAATCGGAGTTGTTGTCGCTCCTATGTGCTCACGCTAACGATATTTTAGAACGCAACCATGCACTGAAACAGATTTGGGAAGAGGATACATATTTCAACGCACGCAGTATGGACGTATATATCACTAAACTGCGCAAACTGCTAAAGCCAGAACCCAACATCGAAATCATCAACATTCACGGAAAAGGGTACAAGCTTATTGTTCCTACTGAAGAAGGTGATAACGTAGAATAACAAGAGTGCAATTTTCACTCTCTATAAGAGGCCGTTCTGAATGGAATGGCCTCTTTATATTAATAATTTTTACCCTAACAGAAGAGTAACAGAAATATATTGTTTACATTTGCAAAAAAAAGAGGCCCATTTACAGTCAATAATATGATTTAAAATATTTATGATTTTGAAATATCTATTGGCAGGCGTGAAAATATTGAGAAAAGAAGAGTAATTTGAAAAATAGAGTCAGATATGAAGAGTAACAAAAGAAAAATGGCGAAAACGCTTAAGGTTATCGCCACAGATCGTAACAGAACTAATATTCTGCGTGAATGGGAACAAAAGACTATTGCATACCTTGTGCAAAAGGTGCCTTCCCGGATCACTTCCGACGGTCTTACTGCCATCGGCTTCTTCGGAAACCTTCTGGTTGCTTCAAGCTTTGTATTGGGAGCTTATCTGAATCGTTACTGGCTGCTTATGTCATTGTTAGGTTTTGTTATAAACTGGGTAGGCGATTCGCTCGACGGGCGGCTTGCATACTACCGGAACAAACCACGCAAATGGTACGGTTTTTCTCTTGATGTGTCAGTGGACTGGGTAGGTACCTTCCTGATTGGATTAGGTTATACCATCTATGCCCCCCGGGATATGGAAATATGCAGGATTTTTCTTCGTTGTGTTCTACGGATGGGAAATGATTACCGCCCAGTTGCGTTATAAGATAGGCGGCCAGTATTCTATAGACTCCGGTATCTTTGGCCCTACCGAGGTGAGATTATTGCTGGGAACCATTATCACGTTAGAGGTATTTATACCCGGTTCCATTCAGTACCTTGCAACCGCTGCCTGTGTTTTCTACTTGTTTCGAATCTGGTTGAGACACGTAAACTGCTTATACTGGCCGACAAACAGGATATTGCAGATCGCCGGAGAAAGAAGAGGAGCGCAAAGCAAGAAGAATTGAAATGCATAAACTGACGCGTTTTATTCAGTAGGAAGATAATTACAAAACCTTTCAGTAATCTGATTATCCTCAAAGAGTATTACTCTGGGGGAAGTGGTTTCGAGGAAATCCACAACCCTGGCATATGCCTGTGCATGCAAGTCAACTTTCGGCTGCAAACACAAAAATATCAACCAAAAATCCCTACCTTTGTGAAACTATTCAGTTAAACAAAAATAACGGTTTAGCGATGGCAATATTTGTTTTGCATGAAAATACAAAAGCAAACCAAATATTTTGAATTAATAGAAAAGTATCGAAATGACACATTCAATGACAGGATACGGCAAAGCAGTTGTCGAACTCCCTAACAAAAAAAAGTAACTGTCGAGATTAAGTCCTTGAACAGCAAGCAGTTTGATCTATCTATACGTATGCCGGCAGTTTACCGGGAAAAAGAGATCACACTGCGTAATAACCTTTCACATAGCCTGGAACGAGGTAAGATCGATCTTAATATAAATGTGGATGTTATCTCCAGGGATGTATCCTCAAAGATAGATTTCAATACACTGAGCCAGTATCACAGAGAAATAAGGGACCATGCCCTCGAAATGAGCGTTTCTCCTCCCCCCCAGGACTGGTTCTCAATACTATTACGCCTTCCTGATGTAATGAAACAGGATACGGAAGAGCCCGACAATGTGGAATGGGAATCTATAGGGAAAGCAATTGAACGTGCAGTAGATGATGTCATTGCCTTTCGCAAACAGGAAGGGGGGGAGATGCTGGCGAAGGTACTGACTGAAAAATTGAACGGATTAGCGCCCTGCTTATTGCAGTAGAACCTTTTGAAACAGAACGCGTTGATAAGATAAAAAGTAGAATCTATGACGAACTTAACAACCTTGAAGGGATTGAATTCGACAAGAACCGTTTTGAACAGGAGATGATCTACTACATTGAGAAGCTGGATGTGAGCGAGGAAAAAAAACCGCCTTGCCCATCATCTTAAATATTTCACAGAAACGCTAAACGGCTCACGTTCCCAGGGTAAAAAGCTTGGGTTCATTGCCCAGGAGATAGGGCGCGAGATAAACACCCTGGGTTCCAAATCAAATCAATCGGATATGCAATGTATTGTTGTGCAGATGAAGGATGAGCTGGAGCAGATTAAGGAACAGGTTTTAAATGTATTGTAAAGAAAGGTAGAGAAGCAGAGAAGCAGAGAAGCAGAAGCTATTTATGACACAATTAATAATAGTTGTGGCTCTACCGGAAAAGTAATAAAATGGCCAAACTAATCATTTTTTTCAGCACCTTCAGGCTCAGGTAAATCGACACTTGTGCGTTTTCTTTTGTCACAGGGACTGAACATTCAGTTTTCCATCTCGGCTACCAGCCGCGAACCACGCGGGGATGAGAAAGATGGTGTAGAATATTATTTCCTGTCACCCGACGAGTTCCGCAGGCGCATAAACAACAACGAGTTCCTAGAATATGAGGAGGTTTATGACAATAAATTCTATGGTACTCTGAAAAGCGAGGTGGACCGCATTCTAGAAGAAGGCAAGAATGTGGTTTTCGATGTTGACTGTGTAGGTGGGCTCAACATTAAAAATATATACAATAACCAGGCATTGAGTGTTTTTATTATGCCTCCGTCGGTAGAGGTACTACGCGAAAGGCTTGAAAACGAGGTACCGACGAACCGGAAGTCATTGAGAACCGGTTGGCAAAAGCTGAATATGAAATGAGTTTTGCTCCGCAATTCGATGTAATAGTGAGCAATGACGATTACGACAAGGCAAGGCTGAGATTCTGAAACTGGTCACCGACTTTATTGAAGAGTGATTTTTCTGGCCCTGTTCCCGATCAATTCATTTAATATTTAACTGAATCATATTAAAAAAAGCATACGCATTATGATCAGAAGGTTATCCATAATTTTCGCGGCCTGTTTTCTCTCTTTCTCTCTCTTCCCGCATTCACTGGAAAGGAGACCCGCACATATGCGGTGAAGGATGGACGGGAGCTTAAACTGGATCTGTACAGATCAGATTCTGCCGCCTTATTGCCACAGCCATGCCTCCTTTTTGTTTTGGAGGCGGGTTTAAAGAAGGGGAAAGAGATGCAAAAATATATTCTTCTTTCTTCAACTATTTCGCCAGCAAGGGATTTACAGTAGCCTCTATTGATTACCGCCTGGGGATGAAGGGGGCAAAAGGCCCCGGGTTTATTTAATTACAAACCAATTCAAAATTCCATTTCACTGGCTGTAGCCGATCTATATTCTGCGACAAGTTATCTGCTGGAAAATGCCGAAGAGCTTTATATAGACCCTTCGCTCATAATAATCAGCGGATCAAGTGCAGGTGCCATCACTGTTTACAAGCAGATTACCGTGAACGCGACAACCATCCCTCAGCCAGTGTGCTGCCTGACAATTTCAGATATGCAGGTGTGATTGCCTTTGCAGGCGGAATCTTTAGTACTGAAGGTGTACCGTCGTACGCAAAAAAAGCCTGCTCCCACTCTTTTCTTCCACGGCAGTGCCGATAAGCTTGTACCATACGACAACATTCGATTATTCAATATTGGCATGTTCGGATCTAAATCGCTGGCGAAGAGATTCCGTGAGGAACATTATCCATATATTTTCTACAGCATGGAAAATATTGGACATGAGGTGTCGGGTTATCCCATGGAAGAGTTTCTGCCCGAGATAGAACAGTTTATAAATGATATGGTGTTCGACCGCAGACAACAGATGATAGATATAAACTATAAAGATATTCTGCGAAAATCGGACACTTCTACAACTCCGGACAGCTATTACGACTGAAATGCTTGCGTTGCCAGGATAGAAAATCACAGTACTCACCATATGGTTCATGCATAGCTACCTGAACCCGATTGCAACACTGGGAACTTGGACATGCGTCTGTGGCATAGTCTGGTAAACTTATGGCAGATATTCAGTAAGAGACAATCGGGAAAAAAATGTGCTTTTAAGGCTCGACGAATTTGCCAAAGGTACAATTCCACTGCAGGATGGCATCCATCACCCAATTGGTACGGGCAGCAGATACACCTGTACTAACAGGCATAAGCCCGTCTCCGTTTAGATAGTCAACGATACTTTTAATGAGGTAATACTGAATATTCTCAGGATTCTCTTCGTGATATTCCTTCTTCCCTTTGTCAGTTTCCAAAAGTATTGGGGTAAACATAAAGGTTGAGAATGAGCCCTTGCCTTTAGTTCCAGTAATATCGATCTTATCGGTGCGGGTGTTTCCCCGGTGCAACAAAGCTCCAGCTGCCGCTGCCCAATATACCGGATTTAAACCGGAAGGCTGCTGTGACGGTATCTTCAACCTCATACAGATTTTTCACATTAGTACTGAAGCCGTGTGCATCGGTGATCTCACCAAACAAATAATCAAGCAGATCGAACTGATGTGAAGCAAGATCGTAAAATATCCGGCGCCGGCGATCTCTTTCTTCACTCTCCAGGGCAGACTATCCCGATTATAATCATCTGCGTAAGGTGGAATGGCAAATCGGATTTGCACGTTAGATATATCTCCAAGCAATCCATCATCGATCAACTGTTTCACCCTGAGAAAATAAGGGAGGGTGCGACGGTAATAGGCAACGAAACAGGGGGGGACTCCGGTCTCTTCTGACACACGACATATCCTAAGTGCTGATTCGTGCGAGGCAGCCATTGGCTTTTCTACATATACCGGTTTTCCGGCCCTCATTGCCGCAATGGCGTACTCCTCATGCGATGCAGGTGGTGTTGCTACATACACCGCATTAACCCCGGGATCGTTGATCAGATCATATGCATCGTCATACCATGTTCGCGACTTCCGTCGCCGCCGGGCATAATCTTGCGCTTTTCCGCATTACGGCGCATCACTGCTACCACATCCGATTCCTCTACTTTTCCGAAGGCCGGGCCGCTTTTTTCAGTTACGGATCCACAGCCGATGAAACCCCCCCAATGTACCATATTAACAATTAATAAATTTTATCTTTGAAATATCAACCATCAGTAAAATCATTTATGAGTCCTATTTTAATTGTTGTTTGAGTCCACTTTAATAAGTCGTTTTGTAAAAATATAATATTTGATTTTCAAGTGATGAGTCCTCTCCGAAAACCTCAAAACTCAATTTTATTGGCTTGCAACTTATTGAAAATCAATGTTCATCTTGTGAAATTTTCAAGAAAAAAAGACTTATCGGAGGAGACTCAGTGATTATAATGTCAAATATTCTATTTTGAGACTTTTTCAAGCAGATCTTGCTTAAAAATTGTTCTCTTTCTGTAAGAGAATATGCCCAGAATGCCAATCATAAGAAATGCGATGGCAATGTACAAAAAAAACAGACGTTGTACTTTCTGTTTGCCCATAAGAGTGCATACCGCTCAGGAAATAGTTTACCCCGAGGAAAGTCATAAGTACTGAAGAAAATGCAAATACCGACAGCAAGTTAAAGATCCATTCGTTATCCCACTTTTTAATTAGATGTATATGTGTAACTATTGAATATACTACAATTGTTATAAGTGCCCATGTCTCCTTGGGGGGGTCCCAGCCCCAGTACC
>JMBX01000053.1_pt1 | contig 27960 bp, 31 predicted proteins | sample 616521 | NCBI WGS metagenome assembly JMBX01 (sample SAMN02727906, study PRJNA239997) | anaerobic digester metagenome | biome: anaerobic digester; isolation source: mesophilic anaerobic digester inoculated with municipal waste water sludge... | place: Germany: Bielefeld University, CeBiTec ...
AGGCGCGTTGCTTACATTGGCGCCAGAATTTGTGTATTTGCGGGATCAGTTTAGCTGGCGCATGAACACGATATTCAAATTCTATTTTCAGGCCTGGATTTTATGGTCACTGGCAGCGAGTTATGCGATTGTTTTCTCTTTGGAAAATCAGGAACAAGACGCGTTCCAAACAGCTTATTTGTGATGTTGATAGCAGGCTTAGTTTTTACGAGTTTCGGACTGAGTTTGAACGAACGCAGCACATTTCCTGCTGGATTTGGTGCGTTAAGAGCGGATTGGCTGGTGTTAGGCATTGGTTTAGTTTTTTTTGCTTTGGATTGTTAGCCATTTGATAAGACCTAATCTTAAGGCTGTTTTGGCTGTTGTCAGTGTGCTTGTTGTGCTGGCGGGTCTGATTTATCCGATTTTGGAAATATGGAACAAGACGGAAGGTTTTCAACCGCGTTTGGGGTTCACTTTGGACGGTAAACGTGTCTTTTGGGAAAGCTATCCTGACGCGATGCGGGCAGCTGAATGGCTTGAAACCGCGCCGATGGGCGTGCTGGCTGAAGCCGTAGCAGATCAGGGCGGTTCGTATACTACTTACAATCTGATTTCAACTTTTTCAGGTATGCCCTCTGTTTTAGGCTGGGTTGGACACGAACATCAATGGCCGGGGTGGCGCTGAAGTGGGAACGCGTCAGCAAGATTTACGGGAACTGTATTCCACGAAAAATATGGATAGGTTTAAAGAGATTATTCTTCAGTATAATATCCGATACATCGTTTACGGAAATTACGAACGTGATACCTACCGTGTTAGCGAGCCATACTTTAGCAGTGAATTGACCCCTGTGTTTGAAAGCGATACCGTTACAATCTATGAGGTGAGACAGTAAAATGCAAGAAAAGCGACAAATCCCTATCTTAAAAGACCGACGAGAACTGATTTGGTTATTGCTGATTATTTTTCTTGCTGCACTTGTAAGGTTGATTAAGCTTGGTGCGATGCCTTTCAATGCTGTTGATGCCAGTTTAGCTGCCGATGCTTTGGCTATTGCACGAAATCAGACACTCGGGCAAAGTGCTTTGCCTGCCTATACGGGACTGACAAGCGCATTGTTTTATGTTATAGGGAGTTCAAACTTCGTCGCGCGATTATTGCCTGTTTTAGCTGGCGTTTCGCTGGTTGTTTTGTCTTTTTTTTGTTAGCTAAACAAAAGAGCTTGCGTGTGGCTATTATCTTTTCACTGGCTTTAGCACTTGACCCATTGATGGTTAACTGGTCCAGACAGATTGCCACGCCCATGATCGCTTTGGCAGGCCTGGCATGGGCAGTTTGTCTGTTTGATAAAAAGCGCTATATCATTGCTGGTTTTTGTTTGGCAGTAGCTTTTCTTGGTGGCTATTCATTTTGGGTCTTTAGCTTACTTGCGTTGGCGTTATGGGTTTTCGCGCGTGTAATAAAGTTTGAAGTGCCATTTTTTTATAAACACATTGCCTGAAAAGTCAGCTTTTCTCAAAACGTCTCTCTCTTTTTTGATTAGTTTGGTTTTGATATCAACTGGGTTTTTCTTAGAACCTACTGGATTTGGGCAAATCGGGGGGGCAAGCTTGATGGCTTTCCTGGGGGGGCTTTTTAAGAAGGCTTATCAATTCCCTGTGTATCATTCGTTTTTTTTGTTTTGATTCGGTTTGCATTATTGCCACTTTTGGGCGCGATTATTTGGCTGGTATCAAGAGGGAACTTATCGCGAAAAGAGAAGTGGATGATAGCTTTCTACTTCTTAGTGTCAGTTTTGTTTGGTCTGTTTTCTCCAGAACTGATGTAGGCTTAAGTATATTAATATTAATTCCGCTATGGTATTTTACCGCCCAATACCTGGGCGATTTCCGCTTAAACTTGGATGAAAAGCGCAGTTTAAAAATCGCATGTTTTGTACTGTTTCTAGTGATGTTTATTTACATTGCCATCAATTTGCCTAGAATAATCGAAGCTGAATTCGGCAGTCCACAACTCATTTATGCAGGATTATCTACATTAGCTGGCGTATTACTTGTGCTTATTGTGTTTTGGCTGGGTTCTTTGTCCTTGGGAATGAAACAAAGTTCAGCGATATTAGCAACAGCTTTGGTGCTTGTGCTTATTTCCAGTTCATTAGCACTAAGCTTTAATTCACTTGATAAAACCGTGATACAAGCCAAGTCATGGTGAATGCTGAACCGATTTTATTAGCAAATGAAGCTGAACTCACCGCACTCAATCCATTCCAGGATTATGGAAAGTTGAATTTCGTGGAAGCCAGTTTTTGGTGGAAGATGTTGCTTATGATTTGCGCTGGTTTACACGTGAGTTTCAGGCTGAGTCTTCTTTGCGTGTGCCTGAGTTTGTAATCACACATACCGGAAATCCGCCAAATTACGATGAACCTATCGTGGAATGCCCATTGAACTAAGCCGTAATATTCCGTGGACACAACTAAATTTTGCTGGTTATTTTAATGCCATTATCGCGCCTGAGCGGGCTATACAAGTTGAGAACGCAAACTTATGGGCGCTGACAAAACTGTTTACAGGAGCAATTCAATAAATGAAAGACAAAGCTGAGAAAACAATACCTGAAATTATTGCCATTGATGGGCCTGCTGCATCGGGAAAGTCAACGGTCGGCGCACTCGTTGCTGAAAATTAGATTATGTTTGGCTTGATACAGGCATCATGTATCGCGCTGTGGCTTGTGAAGCCTTGGAAACGGGTGTTCCGATTGATGATGAACCAGCCATATCAGAATTGGCAGAAGGCTTGGATGTGGATGTGGTTCCTGCCAGTGTGGACGATGGCCGACAGTTTGATGTGTTGATTAATGGCAAGGACCGTACCTGGGAGATTCGGTCTAACGAAGTAAACGGTTCGGTGTCTGAAGTCTCAGTTTACCCGGGAGTGCGCGTAGCCATGACGGAATTGCAGCGGAAAATCGCGTCCAAAGGACGTATCGTTGTGCTTGGGCGGGATATCGGAACAGTCGTTTTGCCAGACGCGGACTTGAAAATCTATCTTGATGCGTCCATAGAAGTGCGCGCGCAACGTCGCTTGCTGGAAGAGTTATCCAGGGGTAATACGCTTGATTTAGAAAAAAACGATTGAAATGCTGCGACACCGCGATGTCATTGACTCAACGCGTGAACACGCACCTCTTAAAGCTGCTGAAGATGCAATATTGATTAATACCGACCATCTGACGATTGAGCAGGTGGTTGATAAAATAATCGGCATTGTGTCAGATTGCTCTCAAGCTTAAGTGAAATTTCAAGAGTCATCATGCTATAATTTTAGTGATGAAAACTGAACCGTTTGCAAGATTATTAGACGCGACGAAACAAACACCACAAGTTCCCTATGGCACATGGTTTCTTATCATTGCGCTGTTGGGTGTGATGGTTTGGCTTATCCATGAGTTAAGAAAACCTGCTGTAAAACTGGATAAAAAGCAAAAGATAGCATTGCTTTTAAGTATTGTGGCACTTGTGCCTGTAAATTATTTGGGAATCAAAGCAAATATTTATGCGCTGGATATGACTGGCTTTTTCAGCACGCCATATTTCTTTATCGGCTTGTTGCAAGTAGTCTTAATTGTTTTTGTGCTGGGATATATGGGACTGATTGCAGGCTTTGTGATGGGGCTAGTGACGGGTATCGCACAGGTTATTCTCCACAAGCAAGATCCTGGCATGATTGTGGTTTATTCTGCTATTCCAGTTATCCTGGCGTATTTATTACATTCTCCAAAAGTCAAAAGGACATCCTGGCGGGGAACCAGGGGCTGGGCTTTTGTTGTTTTTTTTGCTGGATAATTCTGGTACCTGTAATTCTTCTTATAATGGGTACCAGAGCTTTATTTTTGCGTCTTGCCTTTGATTGGGCGGTTATCAGGTACTGTGTATTTGCCTGGCTAAGCTTGTTACCAGCTTTTGGTCTTGCTGGCCTTTACTATTGGCTTTGTCAAAAGTTTTTTTGTGCAATATTGGCAACTGCCAACGTTCGTAATACAAGCTGATACCCGTGATGAGTTGACCACGGTTATTGAGCAGATACGACGATTGAGTAATGGCACTTACGACCACGAGCTTCTCGGAAGACCCGGTCATCCAAGAGAACGACAACTTTACCAGGCATTGGAAACGTTGCGCAAGAACCTGTTGTTCAAGCATGAAACACAAGCGCGACTGTTGTCCTTAGACCCATCACATTACTCAAAGGAAGGCTATGACCTAATTTTGTCATCGGTGCTTAAAGCTTCTTTAACCCGTGATGCCAGTTCAGCGAGACTACTTTTGCTGGAATCCGGTTTCGATGGTGAACCAGCAAATATCCGGTCACGCTTTGGGCAAGGCGAGAATACGCGTTTGTATGCTTATTTAGACGGAGCGATATTGGATAAAATAGGCGACCGCGAACAACTTATCCTGACGGATATAAAGGTTGACCAGTATTTTGGTTTGAGTGGGGGCACGCCTTTCCCACAATCTATCATTGCTTTGCCGTTGAGCGACAAAGGACACACGCACGGTGTTTTATGGGTCGCCTTTGAACAAAAGAAGTGGTTTGCACCTGACGATATCAAGTTCTATCAGGAACTGGCTTATCGTGCCTCTGTTGCCATGACGACCAAGCAGGAAACTCAACAGTTGCAAAATGACAAGGTCGTTTATGAAGCCGGCATGAACGCCATCCCACATCCCGTGTTTTACTAGACAATGAAAATATCATTTTGTTTATGAATCAATCTGCCAAAAGTCTGTTAGGTGTTGATACAAGCTTGATAACGAGTGCTGATGGAGAACACCGGTTGACTCATCCAAAAATATTAGAACGCCTGAAGAGTGATACTAGCCAGCAAATGCGCGACAGTACCTTACTGTTCGCAGACGGATCCAGTTATGACCTGGAAATTTATTCCCTGAATACTGCTGAAACTGCTGAAGAAAATGCTGGGAAGCTGGTCTTTTTGGTGAATAAAAACTGGCTGTCGCAAATAAATCAGCAACGAACTGAATTTGTAAGTAATATCAGTCATGATTTACAAGCGCCGATAAAGATGATTAAGGGGGGGCATTTGAAGCTTTTGGAGCGCATGGGTAATTTGAACAAAGAGCAGCAAACATACGTGAAATCGATTGAGGACTATACCGAAAGTATGAATCGATTGGTAAACAAGGTCTTGACTCTGGAAAAGCTGGATGACATCGAGGTGATAAATTACACACGCTTTGATTTTCAACAAAAGACTGATGATGTTATCAAGCTATTGCTTCCAAGCGCACAACAGAAAAAAAATAAGTCTTGAGCAAGATTATACAAAAATGCCAACGCCATTTATTTCTGCAGACGCGACCCTTATTCAGCAAGCTTTGTATAATCTTATTGATAACGCGATTAAATATAGTCCGATGAAGAGTAATGTGCGGGTGATTGCTGAGAAAGAAGCATCGACCTTGCGTGTCATTGTCGAGGACGATGGCAGTGGCATCGCACCGATTGATCAACCCTTATTGTTTGAACGGTTTTCCATCTCAATGGGGGGGAAGAAGGTTTTGAAAATAATGTGCAAGGGCTGGGTCTGGCAATCGTAAAATCTATTGCTGAAAAACATGGCGGTTCTGTACGGGTAGAAAGTCAATTGGGTGAGGGCAGTCGGTTTTACTTTGAAATACCTGTTCATAAACTCAATTAAAGGTATAATAGGATTTGATTAATTAACGTACAAAGATTGCCATCATTAAATTGACGAAAAACTTGACACACACAATCTACACGCGCTATAATCAAAAATTGCGCAATTTGTATTAACGAGTAAAAAGCTCTGGAAAAACGCAATTTCCAGTGGGCTTTTTATGCCTTAATTTATCCTCATCAACAGGAGGTATGAGTGGAAGCTAAAGGAATGGAAGCACTTCGTATCAATCTAGCCTCACCCGAGGTCATTCGCAGTTGGTCTTATGGTGAAGTATTAAAGCCGGAAACAATTAACTACCGTCGTTTACGGCCTGAGAAAGACGGTTTGTTTTGCGAGGCTATTTTTGGACCAACACGAGATTGGCAGTGCTATTGTGGAAAATACAAGAACCCAAGATACAAGGGAATTGTTTGTGATAAATGTGGTGTAGAAGTAACCAGGTCATCCGTTCGCCGCGAACGTATGGGGGGGCATATTGAACTTGCCGCGCCAGTGGCGCATATTTGGTATACCCGCAGAATTCCTTCTTATCTGGGTTTGATGCTTGATATTTCCCAACGGAATTTAGACAGAGTTTTATATTTCGCGCAGTATATCGTTACTTATGTTGACGAAGACGCGCGCCAAAAGGCCTTGAAACGCCTTGAAGATGAAATTAGTATTTCTGAACATGAATTGTCCGGACAGCTAAATGAAGAAATTATTGTGCTCAAAAAAAAGCCCGTGATGCACGTGTGAAAGAAATTGACGCAGAAATCGAAAGACTGAATGCAGAATATGATGAACGTGTGGCGGGTCTTTTTGGCCCTGCGATCGCGGAAGGTCAACGCATTGAACGCGAACTAAACGAAAAGATTGGCAAAACAATTCGAAAAGCAATTGTTTTTAACGCAGACAATCAGGAAAAGGTGGTTGTTGAGCCTAATACCGAAGTCGTATCTGCACATATTTCCAAGATTCAAGAAATTGTTTCGGAACATACCAACAAACTTGAAGAATCTTTAAATGCAGAAAAAGAAACCGCTTTACGACGCCTGAACAACGAAAAGGCTGAAGTACGCGCAAGATTTGAAGAAGAATCTGCCCAAAAACGTGCTCAATTAGACGACCAGGAAGAATTAACCAAAACTGAAAATGCGCAACTTCGCGATGAGCTTTATGAACTTCAGCCATTTACTTTCCTAAGTGAATCACAATATCGTGATTTGAAGTCACGCTGGGGGGGAAACGTTTTTAAAGCGGATATGGGAGCCGAAGCGTTCCATGATATCTTGAGACGACTCGATATTGATGCTTTGGCTGAAAGCTTATGGCACGAAGCCAGAACCACACGTAGCAAACAAAAACGGAAAAAAGCGACCAGCCGGCTGAAGGTGGTAGAAGCCTTTAGACGATCAAGTAATCGTCCTGAATGGATGATTATGACTGTTTTACCGGTTATTCCTCCAGATTTACGTCCCATGGTGCAATTGGATGGTGGCCGTTTTGCTACATCTGACCTGAACGATCTCTACCGTCGCGTGATTAACCGTAATAATCGCTTAAAACGCTTGCTTGAACTTGGCGCACCTGAAGTTATTGTGCGAAATGAGAAGCGCATGCTTCAGGAAGCAGTCGACTCATTGATTGACAACTCACAACGTGGTCGCATGTTGTCACGTCGCGGAAGAAGGGAATTACGCTCTTTGAGCGATATGCTCAAGGGTAAAAAGGACGCTTCCGCCGCAACCTTTTGGGTAAACGTGTGGACTACTCTGGCCGTTCAGTAATTGTGGTTGGCCCACATTTGAAACTTTATCAATGCGGTTTGCCTAAATCGATGGCTTTGGAGCTCTATCGACCCTTTGTTATCGCGGGTTTGGATCGCCATGGTTACACCACAAACATCAAGGGCGCAAAACGTTTTATCGAACGCAACCGTCCTGAAGTTTGGGAGGTGTTGGAAGAAGTCATTCAGGACCGACCCGTGTTGCTCAACCGCGCGCCTACGCTTCACCGTTTGGGTATTCAGGCTTTTGAACCCGTGCTAATTGAAGGCAGTGCGATTCAGTTGCATCCATTGGTAACAACCGCTTTCAACGCGGACTTTGACGGTGACCAGATGCCTGTGCATGTGCCACTGTCGGACAAGGCTGTTGCTGAAGCCCGTGAATTGATGTTAGCAACCAAAAACCTGCTCAAGCCTGCCAGTGGTGAGCCGATCATCAGTCCTGGAAAGGATATGGTATTAGGTGTGTATTATCTGACCATGATAGATGACGCCCCCCCACAAAAAGGCGATGGACGTGTATTTGGCGATATTGACGAAGTCATTTTGGCTTACCAGCTTGGCCAAGTCCATGTGCATACAAAAATCAGACTTCGCGCCAGGACCTGGTTTGATGATGACCATAACCGAATGAGTAAACCTGAAATTCGCATCATTGACACAACGGTTGGGCGTGCCATGTTTAATGATATTTTGCCTGATAAAGCTCAGTTTACAAATATGCCTCTGGATAAAGGTGGTATTCGAGACTTAATCGAAGATATCTATGAAATCGATGGACAGGAAGAAACAGGTGTTGTTGCCGATGCGATTAAGGATATTGGTTTCCGCTATGCTACACAAAGCGGTACAACCTTGGCAATCGCAGACATCACCGTTCCGCCTGAGAAACCTGCTTTAATCAAAGAGGCGTTACTTGAGGTTGAACAGGTTCAAAAAGAATACAAGCGTGGTCTACTTACCGAGCAGGAACAAAACGAACGCATTATTGAAATTTGGCAGGATACTTCCAAGCGTGTTTCTGACGCTGTTCGTAACCATATGGATCCCGTTGGTAATCTTTCCACCATGGCTATTTCTGGTGCTACCAAGGGTGGTTTTGGCCCTATCGCTCAAATGGCAGGTATGCGTGGTTTGATGGCCGACCCCAGTGGTCGTATTATTCCTATGCCTATTCAATCAAGCTTCCGCGAAGGTTTGGACGCATTGGAATACTTTATTTCCATTCACGGTCAGCGTAAAGGTTTGGCTGATACCGCTCTACGTACGGCAGAAGCAGGTTATTTGACCCGACGTTTGGTGGACGTTGCCCAGGATATCATCATTAACAGCGATGATTGCGGTACACATGAAGGCATTACGCTTTATGCTGATGACAAGAGCGCTGGATTGCCTTTCCGTGATCGTCTGCGCGGTCGTGTTTTGGCAAATCGCGTTATTCATCCTGAAACGGGTGAAGTAATCGCCCAGCCAAACGACTTCATTACCAAAGACCTGGCCCGTAGAATTGTGGCCGCGAATGTAAAAGAAGTTAAAGTCCGTTCCGCCCTGACCTGTGAACTGGTGCATGGTGTTTGCGCGAACTGCTACGGTGAAGATCTTGGCCGTGGCAGAATGGTTGAGCTTGGCGCCGCGGTTGGCATCGTTGCCGCACAGTCCATTGGTGAACCGGGTACGCAGCTTACGCTACGAACTTTCCACACTGGTGGTGTTGCAGCAGGTGGCGATATTACGACTGGTTTGCCACGTGTGGAAGAACTTTTTGAAGCACGACGCACACCAAAGGGCGAAGCGATTATTACTGAAATTGCGGGCACCGCTTACATCAAACAAAGTGAAAAACACCTTGACCAGCGTTCCGTTCAGGTCGATTTTAGCGAAATGGTTCCCGAACCGTATGAAATTTTGGAAGGTTGGACCATTAAAGTTGCTGACGGACAGGAAATTGCCAGTGGCGACGTGATTGCTGAACTGGACGAAGCAACGATTAACGCTACTCATGGTGGAAAAGTACGTATTGAAGGCAACACAGTAATCGTTTCCTATGAGAATAAGCTTTCGGAAACTTACGAAATTCCGACAAATTCACGTATTATCATTACGGACGGTCAAAAAGTTGAAGCTGGTCAACAGTTGACTGAAGGTTCCTTGAACCCACATACTATCCTGAAGATTAAAGGGCGCGAAGAAACAGAGCGATACCTGTTGCGTGAAATTCAGCAAGTTTACCGCACGCAGGGTCAAAACATCAACGATAAGCACTTTGAAGTGATTATCCGAAAGATGCTCAACAAAGTTCAAATTACCCGCCCTGGTGATACCGATTTCCTGCCCCCCCAGGATTTGGTTGACCGCCTGGAAATTCTAAAACTCAACGAAGAATTATTGGCTAAAGGTATGAAACCCGCGCGCTACAACGAAGTGCTTTTAGGAATTTCAAAGGCATCTTTGAGCACTGATAGTTTCCTTTCGGCAGCAAGCTTCCAGCACACCATTAAAGTTTTGGCTGGTGCGGCGATTTCTTCAAAGGTCGATCCGTTGTATGGTCTGAAAGAAAACGTTATTATCGGCAAGTTGATTCCTGCTGGTACGGGCTTTAGACCAGGACGCTTTGATATTGATAAGCAAGACGTTGAAGAAGATGCAGATGCAGACACCCACGAACAACTGGCGATGTTTGGTGATAATGAAGATATCGACGAACTCTTTGACGACGTGGATTACGATGATGAAGACACGGACGAAGACTACGACGAAGATCTTGACATTGATGAAGATGAAGAACTGGATGTGGATATCGACTCAGACGAAGATTTTGATGAGGAATTGACATTTGATGAGGACGATGAAACTTACAGTGAAGAGGATGATGACGAAAATTAATCGTCCCTAAAGCAAGAAGAAAAACCCGGAATGTTTTCGCTCCGGGTTTTTTTATGCTATATTTAATCAGCCCGGAATTGCATTAAATCCAAAGGATTACCTAAAAGGATTAACTATGAATAAAAGTGATGTGAAAATCGTTAATATCAACCACGAGATGCAACAGAGTTATCTGGATTACGCGATGAGTGTTATCGTTTCGCGTGCTTTGCCAGATGCCAGAGATGGTTTGAAACCAGTCCAAAGACGTATTCTTTACGCGATGTATGACATGGGAATTCGTGCGGAAACACCCCCCCATAAGAAATCGGCGCGTATTGTTGGTGAGGTTTTAGGTAAATATCATCCGCACAGTGATTCAGCGGTATACGATGCTATGGCGCGTATGGCTCAGGATTTTGTGATGCGTTACCGCTTTGTGGATGGGCAAGGAAACTTTGGCAGTATTGATGGTGATCCACCCGCGGCAATGCGGTACACTGAAGCCCGGCTTAGTGCCGAAGCCATAGAAATGTTAAGTCAGTTGGACATGGATACCGTTGACTATAACGATAATTTCGATCGGAACGCTAAAAGAACCCAGTGTTTTGACCTGCGGCTATTCCAGCCATGTTGGTGAATGGTGCATCAGGTATTGCTGTGGGTATGGCAACGAATATCCCACCGCATAATTTGGGAGAAATTGTTGATGCATTGGTTATGATGCTACAGAACTGGGAAACGCTAGACGATATTACCATAGAAGAAATTATGCAATATGTCAAAGGGCCTGATTTTCCGACGGGTGGTTTGATATTGCAAGATGAAACGAGCGATTCTTTAGCTCAAATCTACGGAAGCGGGAATGGCATTGTGCAAATGCGTGCAAGGGTTAGGCTTGAAGAATTATCGCGTGGGCGGGTGCGCATTATCGTCTCAGAATTGCCTTACAACGTGAACAAATCAACGCTTATTGAGCGCATTGCCGAGATTAGCCGTGATGGGGGGGGCTTGGAAGGAGTCTCGGATTTACGCGACGAATCTGACCGCCAGGGCATGCGCATTGTCATTGATTTAAGTAAAAATGCAGACCCTGAAAAATATTAGCAACTTTATACAAACGCACGCAGATGCATGCATCTTTCGGCGTTAATATCCTTGCTCTCGTTGATGGCAGTCCGCACCGTTTGCCGATGAAACAAGCTTTACGCGTTTTTCTGGACCACCGTTTGGAAGTTGTGCGTCGTCGAAGCGAATTCTTACTTAAGAAAAACAGAGACAGACTTCATATATTAGCCGCGCTGCGCATAGCTATACAAAATATAGATGAGGTTATTCGCATCATCCGTAAATCTAAAACTGTGGATGATGCACGACAAAGTTTGATGACTAAATTCAAACTGGATGAGATACAGGCAAATGCCATTCTTGAAATGCCATTGCGACGTCTGGCATCGCTTGAGCGGCAAAAGATCGAGGATGAATACAAATCTGTAAGCAAGACTATAAAAGACCTGGAGGCTCTGCTAAAATCGCCAAAGGCGATGCGAAACGTGATTATCACGGAATTAAAGGAAATACGTGAAAAATATGCAGACCCACGCCGCACACAAATTATTCGCCTTGGGGAGGGCGAAAAGGCTTCAGAACTGTTCAAGCATACCGACGTGATGCCACTGGAAAATTTTTGGATAGAACTCAAAGAAAATGGCCTGATTTCCCGCACTGGCAGCGACAAACAAAGCAGATTGGGTGGTAACGATGCTCCCTGGCAAATGTTGCGCACGAACTCGCATCATGTCGTTTACCTGGTTACAACCACAGGGAAGGCGGCTGCGATTTCTTCAGTCGCTGTGCCTTCACAGTTACAGTTTGAGGACGGACAGCATACTGCTCAAATATCCCCCCCTTTGGACGAAAGCGATCTGGTTCAATCGGTGATAACTGTGCCTATGGAACGCGACGCGCTTCCGGAACGATTTGTTGTTAGTGTGACGCGGAGCGGGATGATTAAACGCTCAGAAGTTGCTGAGTTGCCAGGTGCTTCAGCCAGCAGTTTTGTTTTGGCGCGAACGAACGAAGGTGATGAGATCCTTGCGGTCTTATTTACAAAAGGCGGGCAGGATATATTAATTACCACCGCGTCAGGTATGTCTATTCGCTTTAATGAAGAAGATGTGCGACCGATGGGCTTGGTGGCAGCAGGTGTGAATGCCATAAAACTTGAAGACAACGATTATGTTGTTGGTGCCAGTGTGCTTGAAGAAAAGGATGAAGTGGCGTTTGTTACTCGAATGGGCTTAGCCAAGCGGGTTAGCGCGGAAGAATTCCCATCTCAAGGGCGCTATGGTAAGGGTGTTATCGCCTGGAAACTTGCCAAAAATGACGAAATTGTTGCCCAGTTGGTTGGAAAACTGACTGACCGCGGTGTTTGTCATTTTAGAAAATCTGCCAGCAAGGTGTTCACGATTACAAATGCTGTCTCACGCAAGCGTGCGGCAAATGGTCAATCGATGTTCTCGCTAAAACCTGGTGATGAAGTCATCGATTTCACAACTATTCATGATTACGCACGATATTGGGAAGGTTTTGAGGACAGGCCCGCGAACAATTCGCAGGAAGCAGATGACAAGGAAGATGATAACGCGGACCCTAAACAAGCTTCATTGTTCTAAGCTTTATAAGGGCGGTTAATTGAAGATTGGTTCGGGCTCTCCTAAAACTGGAAGTGGTTTGCTGATGTAGATATCCCAGTAGGCTGCCAAAGTGGCGAAGATTTCCCGAAAATTCCAAAACAAGAAACGACTTCGTATGTATTGGGACTGCTCAATGGGCAGTCCTTGTGTTTCTAATCCAAGTTTATCGCAAAGAAAAACTGCTCTGGGAAGATGATAGGGTTGGGTGACGATGATGATTTCATCAAGCCCAAAAATAGCTTTCGCGCGATAGCAGGAATCATAAGTGCGCCTGCCGGCATAGTCTAAAACCAAGTCTTCTTCGGGTATGCCTGTCTGGATAAGATAGTTCCGCATCGCGCCGGGTTCGTTGTAGTTTACAAAGCGGTTATCACCTGTAAGCAGGATTTTTTTTGCACTTTACCGTCACGATAAAGTTGGGCAGCGGCATCGAGTCTGTCGCGTAAGGGGGGAGGATGGCGTACCATCACGAAGCAGGCCGGCACCTGGAACCATGACCACGGGCATAGCCTGAATATCTTCATAACTCTTAATGAGGGGTTCACTGATTAGAAGCATGGCAACTCGGAAGCCACCAAGCAAAAAGAAAACGATTAAGAAAACAATCAAAAAGGTTTTTAAATAGCGCATACTATCCTTGTGATTTTTCTACTGAACCAAATCCAAGAGTTGAATATCGGTAAAGCTAAGCAGTTCGCGCAAAGTTCCGAAAGCACTGTCATTTTGGGCGACAAGTGCGGAGACTTCGTACTGCAAAGCGTTGCTTAAAACAAGTCTGCCTGCTTCATTGCGCGCGTAATTAAGCAGGAATTCTGATACACGCGTTTGTACAGAAAGGCCAACGCGGTTTGAGGCTGCCAAAGAACGGTTTGGGATGATGGGCGGTGAAATCCAAATGACAGGTAGTTTTCGATGACGTCGGGTAAATCGGTGATGACCGCTGAAGAACTGCGCGGATCGGCGCTGATGGCATAGGTTGAAGTAAAGCGCAGATGCCCTGGATGTATAGCGCGCGTAAACTGGCATTGTAGCTTTGGGTTTCAACGGGTGGCTCCCAGCTGATATTGCTTTGGGCTAAATATGCCAGGGGGGGTACCCAGTAACCCGCCAGGGATTTGCTGTTTGTCAGACATGGTCGCATACCGGCGAATTGTTGCAAGGCGTGTTCGGGACTGCTCGTTGCGGTGTTGCTGCCAACGTCGAAATATTCTTCAAGTCCGGCGTCACGATGGGCCAAGTACTGAATACCATAGGCGCTGACGCCCAGGCTGTTTACGCCGAGAATTGAACTTACCAGGTCTTTTTGGGTAGCCAAAAGGTATTCAGGCGTCTGAAGCCAGGCGAAATGCAGTTCGTTCTTCTGCAAGGCAAGCTCCAGTGACATATAGTCCTGGTAAATCTTTCCTTCAACGCTTAGTTGCAAAGAGCCAGATAACTGACTGGCAAGTTGAGCAAGACCGTCAGTTTGTTCGGTTTCGGGAGTAGGGTTAATAATGCCTATGGTGATTGGGTTATCAGGGCTGCCAAGTGGTGCCATGGTTGGGGTGTAGGTGGGCAAAGGTGTTGGGTCACCGTTTGGGAAAGGCGTTTCGATGCTGACTTGAGGTGGGCTAAGGTAGGTTCCTGATTAGTGCCAAATCCACAAGCCACTAAACTTAGTGTAATGGCCAGACATATGACCAGCTTGACACCTTTTGAATAGACATCATAATGAAATTTTACCTTATTTTTTTAAAACCATTTTCTCTTGCATCGGTTTTAAGACCTATTTGCCCAGTTTCGTAAGGCGTCAAAAGCTTGAATGGCTCTCGCGCGGTGGCTGAACGTATTTTTTTTGCTTTTCTGAAAGTTCTGCCATAGTCTGATTTCGGTCGGCTAACAGGAAAATGGGGTCAAAGCCAAAGCCATTTTCTCCGCGAAAATCTTCGATTATTTGTCCAGGGCAGATACCATGAGAACTGTATATTTCCTGTGAATTGATGTAGAGGATCGTTGTTGAATGAAAGGCAGCCAGCCAGGGCTTGGGCTTTTCTGCAAGTCTGCCCAAAAGGTAAAAACAACGGTCACGGTCAGTGGCGTTGTCGATTGAGATTAAACGGTGGGAGTGTATCCCTGGAAGACCATTTAATGCGCTGACTTCAAGCCCGGAATCGTCTGCCAGGACAGGCATATGGCTGGCTTCGTGAAATGCTCGCGCTTTGATTAAGGCGTTGGCATAGTAGCTATCGCCTGTTTCGGCGACATCAATTTTGATGCCTAGATCGCTTGGTTTGATGAGCTCCAGGTTTAAACCTGCTAAAAGCGCGGAAAGTTCCTGAAATTTGTGGGCATTATTGCTGGCGATGAGTAATTTTTTTCATAATAGCTGTCCCAGAATCCTTTTATATTTACGGCTTAGGATGGCATGATATAATTTAGAAAACCTAAGAGATTGTACTCGTTATGGAAAAGAAAATCTATTCACTACGCACAAATGTTGGCTATTTCTACAACCGGCCTATTGGTTACAGTCGCTCTTTTCATCAGGAATATGATGAAATTTTCATTCAACCTGACCTGAATTTAAGAGATTTGATTGTCGATTATACGTTTTCGCGCACGCGAGAAGGCTTGCTGTTACAAGCGCAATTAAGCACACATATGGAAGCGCAATGCGCGCGATGTCTAACCCCCCCTTTTTATGCGAATATAAAGTCAGAATTTGAAGAACTTTATACCTTTCCCGAACGCTTTCAGCAGGAAACGGATGATGAAACGATTCCTGAAGATGGCTATATTGATTTAGGCGTACTGTTCAGGGATTATTTGCTCATTGAACTGCCGATGAACAGTGTCTGCAAGCCTGATTGCAAAGGAATTTGTATTGAGTGTGGGCAATTATTGAATGAAGGGGGGGATTGTGAACACACTAATAGCCGCATCCTTTTGATTAAATTTACAATATCGAAGCACGTTATGGTGATAAAATTTTGAAACACATTTAAGTGGAGTTAACTATGAATGAAAATATATTAATTGCAATTGCATGGCCATACGCTAACGCGGATATCCACGTCGGCAATATTACTGGCTCACATCTTCCTGGGGATATTGTCGCCCGTTATCATCGTTTGCGCGGGCGCAATGTACTGATGGTCTCAGGTGCTGATGCTCACGGAACACCCATTACCATCAAAGCTGACCAACTTGGTAAGACCCCTATGCAGGTTTACGAAAGCTATCAACCGCGTTTCGTCGAATTGTTTGAACGTTTGGGTATCAGTTATGACTTGTTTACATCAACGCATACCGAGAATCATTTTGAAATTGCTCAAAAGGTTTTCGTAACACTGCTTGAAAATGGTTATTTACACACTGAAATTTCAAAGCAGTGGTTTAGCGAAAAGCAACAACGATTCTTACCCGACCGCTATGTGGTGGGTACGTGTTATCTTTGTGGCGCGGAAAGACAAAGGTCAGATCAATGTGAACTGTGTGGGCAAATATTAGACCCGGAAAAACTTATTGATCCGATTTCAATTATTGACGAATCAACACCGGTGCTAAAGGAAACCGAACATTATTATCTCGATTTACGTTCACTCGAACCAAAAATCCGCGATTTTTTTGCTTGAACGTGAAGACTACTGGCGACCGAACGTGATGCGCCAGAGTTTAGGTAATATCGAATCGGTAGGCTTGAAACCAACATCAATTACAAGGGACCTGCAGTGGGGGGGTATTCCCGTGCCACTTAAAGGCTGGGAAACAAGGTGCTTTATGTTTGGTTTGAAGCCGTTATGGGATATCTTTCCGCGACGATTGAATGGTCAAGTCTGCATGAAAAACCGAACGCCTGGCGTGACTGGTGGACTAATCCTGACGCGAAGGCTTTTTACTTCATTGGTAAGGATAATATTACCTTCCATGCGGTAACCTGGCCGGCAGAATTGCTGGGTATGGATACTGGTTTTGATGCCCATATGGGAGCAAAAATCCCGCAAGCTCTTAATTTGCCTTACAATGTGCCTGCCAACGAGTTTATGAATCTGGAAGGACGCAAAATTAGCGGTTCAGCTAACTGGGCGGTTTGGGGGGGACTGGATATACTCGATCGTTATGACGCCGATGCTATTCGCTATTATCTGACCGTGACCATGCCCGAAACCCGTGATACGGACTGGGACTGGGAAGATTTCTTCAATCGCAATAACAGTGAACTCTTAGCGACGTGGGGGGGCAACCTGGCAAATCGCGTGTTGAGTTTTACTTATAAAAACTGGGTTGGTGTTATTCCTGCACCTGAAGAACTGCGTGATTCAGATAAGGAATTACTGCAAAAGATTTCAGATGGTTTTGATGCCGTTGCTGAAAAGATTGAAAAAGTAGAACTTCGAAACGCCTTAGGACAAATTATGGACTTGGCTACTGAAGTCAATAAATATCTTGATGTGCATGCGCCCTGGTTTGAAATTAAAACCGACCGCGCGCAAGCTGAAAAATCTGTCTTTACAGCTATCCAGGCTATTGAATGGCTGAATGTCATGTTTGCACCTTTCCTGCCACACACATCTGAGGCGCTGCATAAAATTTTGAACCATCCTGGAACGCTTTTTGGTGTCAGCAAGCAAAAAGAAGTCAAAGATGAGCTTGGCCAACACCTGACGCTAGGCTACGAATTGCAAGAAGATTGCCTCAGCAAACCCGGATATGATTTGTGGCAAGCAAAAGAAATGGAAGGCGGGCGAGAGTTCAATAAGCCAACACCATTGATCAAAAAGCTGGACGCCAGCATTATCGCTGAAGAACGCGCGCGATTGGGTTAGGTGTTTTGTAGGATAAAATAATAATAATTAGGTCTGTGTTGGTTACCGACACTCGCCAGATAGATGATAGAAATTTATGGCCATCCGAGCATAGTGCCTGGTGGCCATTTCAATTTAAATAAGATTGATTTTGGGTGAGATAGTCAGGTATGTATTCGCTAAGGCTAATGGCGAATTTCTAAGTGGTAAAAAAAACACGAGCCAGACAGGAATGTGTCACTGGCAGTTTTACAAGGTCTTATCTTTTTTTTCTAAAATCGAATCATGGATAAAATCATTGCCAGGACAATGATGATGGACAGGATTGCAATAAGAATTTTATAAGCTCTGTTGGTGTTTCGAGTCATATTACTCCAGTTGGGTCTTGATTTGTTGTGCTAAATTTAGCGAAATGCCTTTGATGCCGGCGATATCTTCCGCATTGGCATTTTTAATGCCTTCAATGGAGCCAAAGCGCTCAATCAGGGCACGTCTGCGGGCTGGTCCGAGACCGGGAATTTCCTCCAGGCGGGACATCATGCCTATTTTACCACGGCGATTTCTGTGAGCAGTAATGGCAAAACGATGGGCTTCGTCGCGAATGCGCTGCAAGAGAAACAGGCCTTGCGAACCGTCATCAAGACGAATAGAATCTGACTGCTTGGGAACGAAGAGCTCATCTTGTTTTTCTGCCAGCGCGGCAATGAAAAACTTATCTTCTAAACTGAAATTTTTATCACTTCCAAAGCAGCTGAAAGCTGTCCTTTTCCGCCGTCAACAATGAGTAAATCGGGCAAAAGACTAAAAGCCAAATCCTGTTTTTTTTGCCGGGTTCATCTTTTTGTTGCAAGGCTTCTTCGTAATTCGCAAAGCGGCGGTGTAGGGCTTCAGCCATTGAGGCGTAATCATTTGGGCCTGTTACACCGCGGATGTTGAAGCGCCGGTAAAGCTTCTTGTTGGCAACGCCACGTTCAAAAACGACCATACTGGCGACACTTGCCATGCCCTGGGTATTGGAGACGTCGAAACACTCGATGCGGTTGGGTGGGGGGGCAGGCATGTCTAATGCGCTTTGTATTTGTGCCAGGGCTTCCTTTTGACGGTCTTTATCAGCTTTCCAGCGGGTTTCCAGGGCGGTAAGCGTTTCTTTGGCGTTTTCTGTTGCCATTTCTACTAATTCGCGCCATTTTCCGCGCTTGGGTACCTTGATTTCAACTTTCTGACCACTCCGTTTGGTGTTTAGCCATTCCCTGATGATATTGGCTTCATCGACATCTTGCGGGAGAAGGACATTTTTGGGGATAAATGCAGCTTGAGAATAGAATTGCTTGATGAATTCTTCCAAAACTTCACTGTTTTCTTCGTCGTTGGTGCCTTCAAGAATGAAGTATTCTCTGCCTATCATTTTGCCACTGCGAATGAAGAAACTTGCACACAGGCTTCGTTGTCGCCACGTGCCATGGCAATGATGTCGGAGTCTTGTTGGCTATCCGAGACGATTTTTTGGCGTTCAACCACGCGTTCAATCGCGTTGATTTGGTCGCGGATAGTGGCGGCTTTTTCGTAATTGAGCGCGTCTGAATGTTGCGCCATGTCGCTTTTGAGGCGCTTCATGATGGCATCGGTTTTGCCTTCCAAAAACTTGCATAAATCATCCACAACCTGACGGTAGCTTTCCTGGTCAACCGCTCCGATACAAGGGCCTAAACACATTTTTAAATCATAATACAAACAAGGACGGGTGTCTTTGCCCGTGATATGTCGATTGCAACTCAGTACAGGGAATATCTTTCGCAACACGTCCAGGGTCTGATGCACTGCCCAAACGGATGTGTATGGTCCAAAATACCTGGATCCATCGTTGTCCATCTGGCGGGTAACGGTTAGCTTTGGAAAAGGATCCGCCCAGCTGACTTTGATGTAAGGATAGCGTTTGTCATCTTTTAGTTTGACGTTGTAAAAGGGACGGTGTTGCTTGATGAGATTGAGTTCAAGGATGAGGGCTTCAAGTTCTGAACCTACAACAATCCAGTCAATATCGCGAATGGCCTTAACCAGCTGACGGGTTTTGAAATTTTGCGATGCGGTTTTCTGAAAATATGAACGCACGCGATTTTGAGATTAATCGCTTTTCCGACGTAGATAATCTCATCTTTTTCGTTCTTCATCAGATAGCATCCAGGCTTATCGGGCAATGTGCATAGGATGTCTTGAATGTGCTGTTCATAGTTCATGACATCATTTTAACATCAAGGTATACAAACTTTATAAAATAAATCGACTTGGTATAATAAAACTATGAAAATAAAAGTACTTTCCGAACAACTTGCATCTCAAATTGCCGCTGGGGGGGAGGTGATTGAAAGACCTTCGTCAGTGGTAAAAGAGCTCATTGAAAACGCAATTGACGCCGGTGCGACACAAATCGAACTGGAAATAAAAGACGCAGGCAAAAAGCTTATACAAGTTTCCGACAATGGTGTTGGTATTCCTGCAGATGAAATTGCTTTGGCTGTATCGCGCCATGCGACGAGTAAGCTTAGCAAAGCCGAAGATTTATTTGACATTCGTACCCTGGGTTTTAGGGGGGGTGAGGCGTTGTCTTCAATAGGGTCTGTGGCAAAACTGTCCATTGTCAGCAAGCATCGGGATGCTGAACTTGGCGCAGAAGTCAGCGTTGATGGGGGCAAAACTGAAGGTGTAAAAGCAAAAAGCGCGCCTGATGGAACTGTGGTGCGGGTTGAGGATTTGTTTTTCAACGTACCTGCCCGACTAAAGTTTTGAAACGAATACGACTGAAACCGACAGATAACCGGTCTGGTTACACGCTATGCCCTGGCTTATCCACATATTCGCTGGCAACTGATTCAGGATGGACGGGTGTATCTGCAAACGACTGGCAGTGGTGACCGCAAGGAAATCTTGCAGAGTTTGTTTGGTGTATCGGACGCCAAACGTATGTTGCCCATTCTTTTTGAAGATGGCGAAATGCGCATTGAAGGTTTCATCAGTGAACTGGGCTTTACGCGTTCAAACCGACGCGATATTACGTTGTTTGTCAATGGGCGCTGGGTTCAGGATGCGTCACTTACCGCAGCGGTAATCAGGGCATATAACACCATGCTGATGGTTGGACGTTTTCCCGTTGTTGTTTTATTTATTCAAATGCCACCGAACATGGTTGATGTGAACGTGCATCCTTCCAAGGCTGAAGTGCGGTTTAAGGAAAGCGACCAGGTCTTTAGTACTGTTCAACGCGCAATCAGGCGGGGGGACTTTTGGCATACTCGCCAGTACCTGAACTCAATACAGCTGTTTTGTGGGGTCGTCCAGTTGAAGATATTTCCACATCAAAACCAGTACAGATGGAAGCTCCATGGCAAATGCCTGACCAGCAGCATGAAAAAACAGAAGAATCAGAAAGGGTGCAAACTGGTTTTCAACCAGTCGGACAAACCCAAAGCTTACAGGCACCCTTATCTAGCGATTATCTGCCTGTTTTAAGGCTGGTAGGGCAAGTTGCGGCGACCTATCTCATCGCTGAAGGGCCAGATGGCTTGTATTTAATCGACCAACATGCTGCCCATGAACGGGTGCTGTTTGAACAAATGATGGCGCAGGCACGCTCGGGCATTGTGCCATCGCAGGCTTTACTGGAAGCAGCCGTGGTAGAACTGACGCCTGAAAAAGCGGGCATCCTGGAAGAACGGTTAGATGTGCTAAAGGGCCTGGGCTTTGAGATTGAAAATTTTGGGCCGAACTCCTTCACATTGCGCGCTATTCCTGCCATTTTGGCTGGGGGGGGTGATCCGGCAGAAGCCATTTACGCTGTGGTGAATGCTTTTGAAGAAGATGAGACGCCATTAATGGAAGAAATTCAGGATTTGGTGGCTGCCAGGGTGTGTAAACGTATGGCGATAAAGGCAGGGCAGATATTGAGCCCTGAAGAACAAAAATCTTTTACTCAACCTGGAAACCTGTCAGGTGCCACGCACTTGTCCGCATGGTCGTCCAACGATGATTCATCTTAGCGCGATGATGCTTGAACGACAATTTGGTCGGACTGGGGCGATTTAAATACAGGAACTGACGATGAAAGCATTATGGCTTGAAGAAAAACAATTGCGATTAAGGGATGATGTTCCATTGCCTGAATTAAATGCTGGAGAAGCGTTAATTAAAACGCATCTGGCAGGGATTTGTTCTACTGACCTTGAGATGCTTAAGGGCTACTATCCTTTTACGGGTGTGTTAGGGCATGAGTTTGTTGGGACAGTAGTTGAAGCACCTGATAATCCAGACCTTATAGGAAAAAGGGTAGTTGGAACGATTAGCATCTATTGTGGAGACTGTTCGGCTTGCAAGGCTGGTCGCACCGGTCATTGTGAAAAGCGTAGCACCCTGGGCATATTGAATTACCATGGCGTATTTGCTGAGTACTTTAAACTTCCCATAAAAAAAACTTGATTTTAGTACCAGATAGTGTCGAAGAAGAAAAGGCTGTTTTACGGAGCTTTTGGCGGCGGCTTTGCAGATACCCTTGCAGTTGCATATCAAGCCTACGGACAAAGTCGTGCTGGTTGGCGCGGGGCGTTTGGGCTTGCTGATTGCCCAGGTCTTGAAATTAACGGGCGCAGATTTGAGCGTTGTCGTTCGGCGCCCTGAACCAGCCAAAATGCTTGAGAAATGGGGGGGAATAAAATGGGTTTACGCTAGTGAATTGCCCGATGCCTGTGCTGATGTTGTCGTTGAGGCAACTGGTTCTGCGCAAGGCTTTGCTTTATCGCAAAGGCTTGTTCGGCCAGCGGGAACTTTGGTTTTGAAGTCCACTTTTGCCGGTGATGTGCAAGTAAATCTTTCAAAACTGGTTGTTGATGAAGTCAATGTTATCGGCTCACGTTGCGGACCGATGGACGCGGCACTTCGCTTATTAGAACTTGGTTTGGTTGATACCAAATCGATGATAAGTTCGCAAATTCCTATTTCTCAGGGAATGGAAGCTTTTGATCTTGCCAAACAGCCTGGTATCTTGAAAGTTTTGATTTCTTTTGACGCATAGAAAGTTTGCCTTTATTCACAGAAAGTTGTGCTATAATATCGGCTCACGGGGGGGCGTGGCTCAGCCCGGAGAGAGCGCTCGGTTCGGGACCGAGAGGTCGGCAGTTCAAATCTGCTCGCCCCCCCGACAAAAGACAGGCTAAGCTTGTCTTTTTTTTGTTACAATCAAAGAAAACACAGGAGCGTGATATGTCCAGCGATACTCAAGTAATTTATTCAATGATGCGGGTTGGAAAGATTTATCCGCCTAACAAACAGGTTTTGCGGGATATCTCGCTTGGTTTCTATTACGGTGCTAAGATCGGCGTGTTGGGCTTAAATGGTTCCGGTAAATCATCGTTACTGCGCATTATGGCGGGAAAAGATACCGACTATTTGGGCGAAATTGCTATGTCGAAAGGCTATACAGTTGGTTTACTTGAACAGGAACCTGAACTGGACGATGAAAAGACGGTCATTGAGGTTATCAAGGAAGGCGTTCAGCTGATTGTGGACTTGCTTGCTGAATATGACGCGGTGAATGAAGCCTTTGCTGAACCTGATGCTGATTTTGAAAAGCTGATTGCCAAACAAGCACGTTTGCAAGATGAACTTGAAAAGCACGACGCGTGGAACCTGGACAGTAACCTGAAAATGGCGATGGGTGCCTTGAACTGTCCTGATGCTGATACGCCGATTAAGGTGCTATCTGGTGGGGGGAACGACGTCGGGTTGCCTTAACGCGTTTGCTTTTGCAAGAACCCGATATTTTGCTCTTGGATGAGCCGACCAACCATCTTGACCCTGAATCTGTGGCTTGGCTTGAACATCATCTGCATAACTACAAGGGCACCGTGATTGCGGTTACTCACGACCGTTACTTTTTGGATAACGTGGCGGGGTGGATTCTGGAACTGGACCGCGGACATGGTATTCCGTGGAAAGGGAACTATTCCAGCTGGCTTGAACAAAAGCAAGAACGCTTGCGTATTGAAGAAAAACAGAAAGCAAGCGCCAGCGTACACTTCAAAACGAGCTGGAGTGGATACGTATGTCGCCTAAGGCCCGTCATGCAAAAGGACAGGCACGTGTGAACGCTTATGAGAAACTGCTGTCGCAGGAATATGAAAGAGAACGTCAAGACCTTGAAATATACATTCCACCAGGACCAAGATTAGGGGGGATGTCGTTATAGAAACGCATGGACTTAGCAAAAGTTATGGAGACCGTGTTTTGTTTGATGACGCGAATCTTGTTATTCCCCCCTGGGGGGGCGATTGTGGGGGGGTTATCGGTCCGAATGGTTCCGGCAAATCTACATTAATGAAAATAATTGCCGGGGGGGCAGAGACTGCAGATAAGGGGGGGCAGGTGCGCATAGGAGAAACGGTTAAACTTGCGTATGCCGATCAATCGCGGGCATTGAACCCAAGCGATACGGTTTATGAAGCAATCACCGGAGGTGCGGAATATTTGCTGCTGGGTCAGGTTACAGTCAACGCGCGGGCCTATTGTGCGTCGTTCAACTTCACAGGATCTGATCAACAAAAGTTAGTCAGTGAGTTAAGTGGTGGGGGGGAGCGAAATCGGGTGCATTTGGCGAGAACTTTGAGCACAGAAGCGAATGTATTGCTTCTCGATGAACAACAAACGACTTGGATGTAAATACTTTGCGCGCACTAGAAGCAGCGCTTGAAGATTTCGCGGGAACCGCAATAGTTGTCAGCCATGACCGCTGGTTTTTAGACCGCATCGCAACGCATATCCTGGAGTTGGGGGGGCATGAAGATGCGCCAAAACTGTACTTAGGAAACTGGTCGGATTACGAGCAATATCAGCTTAGTCTTGGCCGAGAGATGGGTATCAACCGACGTGACAGAATGCGAAGTTTAAAGAGAGACTAATTAGATCCAAAATCATTAAATTTAAAAGCCGTGGCTTGACCACGGCTTTGTTGTCGACGTTAGAATATTAAGCAATAACCTTCACATCTTGTGCCTGGGGGGGCCCTTTTTCGCCTTGCACAATCGTAAATTCAACCTTTTGGTCTTCTTTCAAGGTTCTGTATCCATCGACTTGAATAGAGCTGTAATGGACGAAAACATCTTTCGCGCCACTATCTGGGGGGGCAATGAATCCAAAGCCTTTTTCACCATTGAACCACTTAACGGTTCCTTTTTCACGTTCTGACATTCTAAAAAAATCCTCTCAATACTGAAATTGTTTTGTGTTACTGGGGGGTTTACTTCATGAGATACGCGCAGATATGCAAACTGCCAATACGCGCTTAACTTTACTACAATCCTAAAATTGCGTCAAACAAAATCACTTATAATTGCTTTGGTGTAAGTTTGCAAAACCTGGTCTTTAACTTCCGTTGCCGAGATAATCCATGATAGATTTGCTGCTTTGCGACCGGCACCCATTGCCAGGATGACCGTTGCGCCACCGGTAACGATATCACCTCCCGCGAAAACGCCTGGCAGACTGGTCTGCATGGTTTCGGGGGGGTTAACAGTGATATGTCCCTGGATGTTAACGTCAAGTCCGGGTGTATTCTTTTGGATAATGGGGGGGTTTGAACCATTGCCAATGGCAACAATGGCGCGGTCTATGTGCAAGATATAGTCACTGCCTTCAATCGCTTTAGGGCTTCTTCTGCCGGATTTATCAGGTTCGCCGAGCTCCATTTTCACCAAACGAACGCCGGTGAGCCAGCCTTGACTGTTCCCATAAAATTCCTGCGGATTGCGTAAGAAGGTAAACTCAACGCCTTCCGCCATGGCATGTTCGATCTCTTCTTTTCTGCCAGGCAGTTCTTCTTCGCTGCGACGATAAATGATATAGACTTTTTTTGGCACCAAGTCTGAGGGATACTCGTGCGGAATCAAGGGCGGTATTGCCACCACCAAAGACGGCAACAGTTTTCTCATGCATATTAAGAATCGGTGTGTCAACCTTGGGATAGGTGTAGGCTTTCATAAGGTTAACGCGGGTGAGAAACTCGTTGGCAGTGTAGATGCCAATCATCGATTCACCGGGAATATTCAAAAAGCGAGGTAAGCCGGCACCGGAACCGATAAAGACAGCTTTGTAGCCCATTTCATTTTGCAGGTCCTGGATGGTGTGGGTAGCGCCAATCAAAACGTTGGCTTCAAATCGAACGCCCATCTTCGCGAGTGTTTCTACTTCGTTGCTGACGATTTCTTTTGGCAGACGAAACTCAGGAATGCCATAGCGCAATACACCACCAAAATCATGAAATGCCTCATAAACGGTTACTGGATAGCCCGCGCGTGCCAAATCGCCCGCGCAACTTAGGCTTGCTGGCCCGGATCCAACGATGGCAACCGGTGGCAATGTGTTCGTTGCTTTACTTTCTATCTGAATTGACGCGTCTTCTTTCGCAAGCAGGTCTGTTGCATAACGTTCAAGTGCGCCAATAGCGATCGGTTGGCCACGTCTTCCAAGAACGCAATTACCTTCGCATTGGTCAGCTTGCGGACAGACACGCCCACAAACCCGTGGCAAGGAGTTGTCTTCCTTGATGAGTTTGCCAGCTGCGATTGGGTCACCAGATTTGATTAGTCGAATAAAATCGGGGGGGATTTTAACGGATACCGGGCAGCCTTCAACACATTTAGGCACAAGGCAGTCCAAACAGCGATTTGCTTCGGCTAAAGCCTGCTCTGGGGGGGTGAAGCCCAAGGCAACTTCTTCAAAGTTGTGGATGCGTGTTTCAATGGGTAATTCGGGCATCTGTTGGCGTTCTTTTTCGCCGGCAAGTGGATAGTCTTCGAGATTAGGTTTTTCAAGCGTGGCGATTGCTGTATCAAGGCGGCAATCTTCATCATGGTTATAAGCGCGGTTACGATAGATGATGGTGTCAAAATCGACTTCATGGCCATCAAATTCCGGGCCTTCAACACAGGTGAAACGGACTTTGCCACCAACCAATACGCGGCATCCGCCACACATGCCAGTACCATCAACCATAATGGTATTAAGAGAAACAATGGTGGGGGGGATATTATAGGGTTTGGTTACCTGAGTTATGGCACGCATCATTGGTAGCGGACCGACAGCAATCGCGCGGTCAAAGTGCTGACCGGCGTTGATTAAATCTTGCAACATGTTCGTAACGAACCCATGGAATCCATAACTGCCATCATCGGTAGTAATGTGAAGTTCATCAGAAATTCGCGAATTTCGTCTTCAAGGATGAGTAAATCTTTGGTGCGCGCACCCACAATGGAGGTCACATGATTGCCCGCTGCTTTGAGGGCTTTGGCAACCGGAAATGATACGGCTGCGCCTAATCCACCCCCCCGATAACGACAACATTACCAAAATTCTTAATTTCTGAAGCATTACCCAGTGGGCCTAAAACATCTTTTAAGCGCTCACCGTCGTGCATTTCTGCCATCATGTTCGTACTTTTGCCTACTGCCTGCACAACCAGGGTAATGGTGCCTTTTTCAGGGTCTTTGTCGCAGATGGTCAAAGGTACCCGTTCGCCTTGGTCAGAAAGTCGGACGATGACAAACTGTCCGGGTTGTGCTTTCCTGGCGATGTGAGGCACGTAGACGATGTAGCGGTCGATGCGTTCAGCCAGGGTTTCTTTTTTTGATGATTGTGTTTAGATCAATAGTGCTTTTTTTTACTGCGTAAGGTCTTCTTTGTATCCAAGGCTCAGCTCCTCATCTGCCATGAAATGCGATTATTCAAGAACTTTGAAACACCAGTAAAAAGCCTGGTTTTCATCTGAAATAGGGTGTAACAAGCAATATTGCCCAGGCGCTAAGCCAGATGTGGGAGAGATGATAAAGGAAGTGTCTGGGTTTACATCAACTGTGAAAGAAATATCGTTATTGTTTTCATCCAGCAATTTTAGTTTTGCGGGAATAAGTAATGTATTATTTACAACGATTTTTGGTAGCCGTGCCATTATGGAAGGTATGCCATCATCGGCAGGCGGTTCGTTTTGTCCAAGCGCCATTTTGTAAAAGACATTGTTAACGCTCAGGAAAACGCCATCGCCAGGGGGGGATTGCGGGGGGGATATCTGTGCTTGTTCTGTAGGCTCTGGTGGGATGATGT